>JADMIO010814444.1_pt1 | contig 115352 bp, 110 predicted proteins | sample 8958161 | NCBI WGS metagenome assembly JADMIO01 (sample SAMN16585339, study PRJNA669376) | soil metagenome | isolation source: Crop rotation soil | place: USA: Cullars Rotation, Alabama | collected 2011 | reverse complement strand
CCGCGACTTCAAGTCACGTGAATTCCAAGCTTCGGATCCCACTGTGCTGGAAAGAGGCCTTTGATCGTCATCGAGACAGTGCCGAATGGCATGCATTCAAACAGCATCCAGCAAGGTGGTCGCTCGGGTCCGCCGCGATACTTCTCAAAGTAGTGATTGATGAAAATGTCGGTCGACTTATCGAGGTGGCGGTCGATCTCGGTTAGATATGCATCGTGGTCGAAGCGCGCGTCGAACAGCGTCGCTTTTTCGTACCAGTGAGGTCCGTGAAGAACTGCAATCTGTCCGCTCAGAGCGGCGCGCGCAGATATTTCGATGCGCTCTATCCCGTCGAGGAACAGGAGGCGAAGCTTTCGATCAAAGACATAGAGCCGAACTATTTCCTCGAACGTGGTTGGCTTCTGAAAAATGTGACGATCCGGGCCGTTGCCGCCCTTCTGAAGCGTCAGCATGTATCCAGAAAGACGGTAATATCCGATGTGGCGGAGGCGCCTAAGCGCGTACTCTTCGTCGGCAACAACTACGCCGCGAGTCTTCATACGCTCTAGCTGAGCAACACCGCTGAGGGCCGGCTTGTTGAAAGTCTTCACCGAGGAATTGCAGGCAAAGAAAACCCGCCCATTTGCACCGATCTTACGAGAGGTGGGGCAGGTGTTATTACCCTTCGATCTAGAGCACCTACCTTAATATCGCAACAACGGGCTTGATTTGCTGCAGAAATTTCGATATGCCATGTGGCATATCGACGGCGTGATATTCTCCAAGCGGAACACGTGTAGAACTTAGAAATCTGATAAAAAACAACAATAAAAAATATCTGTTGTTGCAAAACACATGTTGCAATTGTACTTTTGAAACAACATGAAATCCGACCCGCTTGAAGCGCTTCTTCAGAGGCAAATATCTGAAATTGATACAAAAATATCGGTTCTCACAGCCGAGCGTAAGGCGACGCTTCGGATGTTGGCAAGTGTGCAAGCGGCCGGCGCAGGTGGTGAGGCGGCCGTTCGGCGTAACAGCGCCCAAAGGGTCGTCGTCGAAAAGGCCATCCTAGAATATTTGGCGGACGGTCCAGCGAACGGTTCTGCCATCTTGCAGCACGTGAAGATCGTTTATCGCGCGATTAATCCGACGACCGTGCGTTCGTACATCCACAGGCTCAATGAGCGCGGATTGATCTCACGGTCGGCAAAACGCGGAGTCTGGCAACTTCCGCTCCACCGCTAAATTCATTGCTCCCGCCCCCACCACTCCCCACCTCCCACCCGCATGGGGTCGCGCCGGCTTTAGGGGAGGCGCGCCAGAATGGTGGTCAAGACAATCGAAGCGGCGCTCGAGCGCGGCGCCGAAGGCGTGTTCGTCACCTGCAACGCCTGTTTCCACCGACGCCGCTTTGATCCCAACACAGCGCGCCGTCTGTTTGGCGCGGCGACGTTGATCGAAGACATTCCCAAACGCATCCGCTGCAAGTGCGGCGCAAAAAACGCCCGCGCCGTCGCCGCCTGGCCCTTGCGCTCCCGCGGCGGCAGCGAGCCTCAGCCACTTTGGCCAAAAGATTGGGGCAGGTTGCCGTAGCTCTCTCCGCAAGCAACGGCGTTGCAAGTTTTGGCGAGCCTTCCCCCTTGCGGGGAAGGCGCCGCGAAGCGGCGGATGGGGGTGCGGGCGGCAGCTTCTCCGGAAAGAACACCGCCGCTACCCCCATCCGTCGCGCATCCGCGCGACACCTTCCCCGCAAAGGGGGAGGGTTCGGTTCAGTGCGTGATGAGGAAGCCTAAGCCGCAGCTCTCTTCGCGTTCGCGCGCCGCGCCACGCCGTTCTCGAGCGTCAGCGCCACGTTCGTTTCCGGCAACGCCTCGCCGGCGCCGAGCACGATGATGCCATCTGGCGCGAGCGCATCCGTCACGCGCTCGATCACCGCCGCGCGCGTCTCAAGATCGAACGCGTTCAAAGTGTGCGCGAGCACGATAATGTCGAACTGGCCCAGCGCGCCCGGGTGCTTCATCAGATTGAACTGATCGAACTTCACCGCCGCGCGTAGGCGATCGGAGATGCGCCAGAGGTCACCGGCCTTCTCAAAGTGCGCGATGAGTTTGCGGATTGGCAAGCCGCGCTGCACTTCGAACTGCGTGTAGAGCCCGCTGCGGGCCTTATCTAGCAGGCGGTCGGAAATGTCGGTCGCGACAATCTCGACCGCCGCATTGATGCCCTCGGCGCGCAGATCCTCAACGATCATGGCGATCGAGTACGCCTCTTGGCCCGTCCCGCACGCGGCGCTCCAAACGCGCACCCGCTCATGGCCGCGCCGCTTCAGCGCTTCCGGCAGCAGGTGAGATGTAAGATTGGCGAACTGAGTACGGTCGCGGAAGAAGCGCGTGTCGCTTTGCACGAGATAGTCGGCGACGCTGTTCCACAAACTGCCGTCCGCCTTAATCCGCGCCGCCGAAATCAGCTCAGAAACGGAGCCGAAGCCTTCGCGGCGCGAGAGCGGTTGCAGGCGTATCTCAATCGCCGCCGCCATTTCGCGCGTCAGCACCGCGCCCGAGCGCGTCTTCACTTCGCGGGCAATGAGCGCGAATTCGGCGTCGTTCAACATCAGACGAGGCCGGCTTCGGCGAACTTGGAATGAAGGATGTCGCCGTCGAACGGCTTCATCATGTACTCATCGGCGCCGGCCTTCAGCGCTTCGGAAATGCGCTCGACGTCGTTTTCGGTGGTGCAGAACACAACGGTCGGCTTGTCGCCGCCGGGCTCTTGGCGAAGCTGCTTCAGGAAGTCGATGCCGCTCATCACCGGCATGGTCCAATCAAGCAGGATCGCATCCGGCATATGCCGCCTACACGCTTGCAGCGCCTCAAGGCCGTCCGCGGCTTCTTCAATCTCGAAGCGCATGTCTTCGAGAATGCGGCGCGCGACTTTGCGGATTACGCGGCTGTCGTCGACGACAAGGCAGCGTCTCATGGGCGGGGCTCCGTCGGAAATCGGAGCGACACTGGCGCGATGCGGTTAACGTTCCGTTTGAGCAACTACAGCTGGAACGATGGCGAACGCGCGATCAACTCTACCTTCTCTTCACTCTCTCGCGCCGAAAGTTCAACGCCGCCTTGTTTCGCCAGCAAACCGGTGAGCGTCGGCTGGATGGTGTGGCCTGTGAGCTCCTCACCTTCGCCGCGCAGCGCGAGGCCAGTGGCCTCCTTCAGTTTGGCGCGCGGACCCGCGGCAGTGATGACAACTTCGCCGCCGTCTGCAGTCTTCGCCGCCGTGATCTCAACCTTGCCGCCGCGGGGCAGGCACTCGTTGGCGATGAGCAACAAGTTCACGATCACACGCACAGCCGGGCGCGGCATGGCGACTTCGGGAGCAGACCAAACAAGATCAGCCTTCAGCACCGAATAGAGCTTGGTCGCGACTGCGTGCCCTTCCTCGAGCGTGGAATCCCCTTCAGCCATCGCGCCGGCCATGGCGAAGCGGAAGAACTCAAGCTTCGCCCACGCCTTGCCAACGCCGTGATCCAACAGAGAAAGCGCATCCGGATCGGGAGCTTTGCCTTCGCCGTCCTTGATCATCTCAAGGCCCTGAATGATCGCGCTCATCGGCTCGACCATGTCGTGGCAGATGCGCGAGGCGACAAGCGCCGTCAGCTTCGTGTTCTCGATCATCGCGCGCTCCGTTGGGGGAAGCAGCGAACATAGACGATTCGAGGCGAAGGGAGGGGTTCAAAGCCGCTGCAGAAGGCGCCATGTGGAAAGAACTTCGCGAGGCATTGAGATGGCACTGGAATCTGACGGCGGTTTAGGCCTCGGACACGCTGTGGCGCTGTTGGCGGCGGGGGTGATCGCCGCGCCGATCTTCATCCGGCTGGGGCTGGGTTCCGTCCTTGGCTACCTCGCGGCCGGGGTGGCGATTGGTCAGTATGGACTGCGCGTCATCAACGACTCCGATGCGATTCTGCATGTCGCCGAGTTCGGCGTGGTCATGTTCCTCTTCATCATCGGCCTTGAGATGCGCCCGGCGAAGCTCTGGTCGCTGCGCAAGGATATTTTCGGCCTTGGCCTTGCGCATGTGCTCGCCTGCGGCGGCGTGCTCACCGCGGTCGGCGTGCTGTTCAATCTGACGCCGCAAGTCGCGTTGATCGCCGCGCTGGGCTTCGCGCTCTCTTCGACCGCCGTGATCATGAAGATGATGGACGAAGCTGGCGAGTCCGCAACGCCGGCGGGCCAGCGCGCGGTGGCCATTCTTCTATTTGAAGATCTCGCGATCGTGCCGATGCTCGCGCTCGTGGCGCTCCTCTCGACCATGAGTGGCGCGAGCGCGGAGGCTGCGCGTCCTGCCTGGCAGAGCATCGCGCTCAGCCTTGCGGCGATCGCAGCGGTGCTTGCCGTCGGACGCTATGCGCTCAATCCGCTGTTTGCTCTTCTGGCCCGCGCCGGCGCGCGCGAAGTGATGACTGCGGCGGCGCTGCTTGTCGTCCTCGGCGCGGCCTTCGTGATGGAGTGGGGCGGGCTGTCGATGGCGATGGGCGCCTTCCTCGCCGGCGTGCTGCTGTCTGAATCCTCATTCCGGCATCAGCTCGAAGCCGATGTCGAGCCGTTCCGTGGGCTCTTGCTTGGCTTGTTCTTCATGAGCGTCGGCATGTCACTGAACGTACCGGTCGTGATGCAGAACTGGCAGCTCATTGCGCTTGGCGTCCTTGCCTTCATGACCGCGCAGGGCGTTGCTGTTTACGCGGTTGCGCGAGCGTTCAGGGCCGATCACCGCGAAGCGCTGCAGCGCGCGGCGCATTTCGCGCAAGGCGGTGAGTTCGCGTTTGTGCTTTATGGCGCAGCACTTGCGGCTGGCGTGCTCGATGCGCGCCTTGCTTCGATCATGAGCGCGATTGTCATTCTTTCTATGGCGTTGGCGCCGCTTGTCGTCATCGCGCAACGCCGGCTGACGCCGCCGGCCGAACCTTCACGAGAAGGCGTCGAGGACGCGCACGATCTGCACGGCCGCGTGCTGTTCATCGGCTTCGGACGTTTCGCGCAAGTGGTCAGCCAATCGCTGCTCGCGCGCGGCGTTGATATCTCGCTGATCGAGACCGACGTCGAGATGATCCAAGCGGCCGCGAATTTCGGTTTCAAGGTTTACTACGGCGACGGGACGCGGCTCGACGTGCTGCGCGCTTCGGGCGCGGGAACGGCCGAAGCCGTGCTCGTTTGCACCGACAAGCCGGAAACGACGGACCGCGTCGTGGCCCTGCTGAAATCTGAATTTCCGCATGCGAAGGTTTTTGCGCGCTCGTTCGATCGCGGCCACTCGATGCGGCTCGTCAAAGCGGGTGTCGATTATCAGATCCGCGAATTGTTTGAATCCTCGCTCACGTTCTCGGGCGCCGTGCTGCGTGAGCTGGGCTTCTCCGACATCGAGATCGCCGACACGATCGAGGACGTTCGTGACCGCGACGCTGAGCGGTTCGAGCTGCAACTCGCGGGCGGCATCGATGCTGCGCGTGCGCTCTTCCGAAACAACACGACCACGCCGCAGCCGACGCCGTTCACCGTGCCGCGAAAAAAGGGCGAGGCCGGCAACGAGGAGGCGGCGGAAGCGCTGGAAGAGGACGCAACTTAACGCACGTTGATCGCATTGACGTTGCGGCGCCCGCGCGCGGAGAAATAGGGGCTGCTACAGGTTTTGTTGGACGGAGCTCTCTATGCGTTTCCTCGTGGGTCTTCTCTTCGCCGTTGCTGTGACAGCGTGCGCGCGAGCGCCCGAGCCCGACCTAAATCCGCTGGCAGAGCAATATGTGCGCTTGTCGCTCGAAATCGGCACACACGAAGAAGGCTATATCGACAGCTATTTCGGGCCGCCGGAGTGGAAGACGGAGGCTGAAGCGCATCCGCGCAGCATCGCTGATCTGAAAGTTGCCGTTGATGCGTTGCATGCGCAGATCGAGACCGCAGAGCATCAGGCGCACGATCCCTTGGTGCGCCGGCGTGCGCATACGCTGGCGGCTTATGTGGCGAGCGGGCGGTTTCGTCTCGACATGATGGAGGGCGTGCGCGTTCCGTTTGTGGAAGAGGCGCAGCGCCTATTTGCGCTGCGGCCGGAGATCGTGCCGCTTGAGCACTACGATCCGATCATCGCGCGCTTGGAGCAGCAGTTTCCCGGGTCTGGTTCGCTCGCGGATCGCGTCGGACGCGTCTCGGATCGTTTCACGGTTGCGCCGGAATATCGCGACGCGGTGATGCGTGCGGCGATTGCTGAATGCCGCCGCCGCACGCTGGCGCACATTCCGCTGCCGGAGAACGAGAACTTCGAGATGGAGTTCGTGACGCATCAATCATGGGGCGCGTACAATTGGTACCGCGGCGACAATCATAGCCTCATTCAGATCAACACGGATTTGCCGTTCAAGATCAATTCCGCGATCGGCTATGGCTGTCATGAAGGCTATCCGGGCCATCACGTGCAAGGGATCAATGCCGAGAAGCTCTATCGTGAGCGGGGTTGGGTTGAATATTCGATCATGCCGATCTTCTCGCCGCAGGGGCCGCTGAACGAAGGTGGCGGCAATTACGGTGAAGAACTTGCATTTCCGGGCAATGAACGGCTCGAGTTCGAGCGCACGACGCTGTTTCCCTTGGCGCATCTCGATCCGGCGACGGCCGAAATCAACGCAAATTTGCGCACAGCGACAGAAGAGTTGACGGGCGCGCAACGAACAATTCAGGCGCAATATCTCGATGGCGCCATCACGCGCGCACGCGCCATCGAGTTGCTGCAGCATTACGTTTTGAGTTCGCCGGAGCAAGCTGCGAAATCCTTGGACTTCGCCGATCATTATCGCTCTTACGTCATCAATTATTCGAGCGGGCTTGAGGTGGTGCGTGACTTCGGCAATCGCGGCAACGCCGATCAGGACACACGCTGGGCCCGCTATCGCAGCATTTTGGAACAACCCACCTTACCGAGTGATTTGCAACAATGAAGCAGCCGGATTTCCGCATCATCGATACGAACGGCGTCAAAATCCGCGCCGCGGTACAGGGCGAAGGCCCGCTTGTGGTGATGGTGCACGGATTTCCGGAGAGCTGGTATTCGTGGCGCCATCAGATGGCGCCGTTGGCGGCGGCGGGTTTCACCGCGTGTGCGATTGATGTGCGGGGTTACGGCGGCAGCGACAAGCCGCATGCGGTTGAGGCGTACGACATGGAAACGCTGACCGCGGATGTCGCCAGCGTCATTGATGCGCTGTCGCCGGGGATGCCCGCGGTGGTGATCGGCCACGATTGGGGCGCGCCAATTGCGTGGCACACGGCGGTGCTGCATCCGGGCAAGGTGCGCGCTGCGGCAGGCCTCTCGGTGCCGTATGTCGGCGTGCCGCCGGTGTCGCTCAATCAGATCATCAAAGCGATGTTCACCGATCAGGGCCGCTTCTTCTATATGGCGTACTTTCAAGAGGAAGGCGTCGCCGAAGCCGCGTTTGAGGCGGATGTGCGCGGCGGCTTGCGCAAGCTTTATTATGCAGGCGGCGGCGACAGCGGCTTGGCGTGGGGCGGACGTGAGAAGCAGCACGGTGACGATCTGCTAAGCGGCATGGTCGATCCCGATCCGTTTCCGCCTTGGCTCTCGAGTGAAGACATCGACTATTTCGTCGGCGAATTCGAAGGCTCGGGCTTCCGCGGACCGCTCAATCGCTATCGCAACAACGACCGCGATTGGAACATGATGCAAAAAGTGGCCGACACGAAAGTGCATCAGCCGTCGCTTTTCATCTGCGGCGATCGCGATCTGGTTTTGCGCATGTTCGGGGGCGATAGCGCCGCGGCGGAAGCGCGGTTGCGCGCGAATGCGACGGACGTGCGTGGGTTTCACATTCTGCCGGGCATCGGCCACTGGACGCAGCAGGAAGCGCCGGACGTCACAACTGGGCTCATCATTGATTGGCTCGCCACGCTATAGACGCTGGCAATGTCAAGTTAGACCAAAATCTATAGCGACGGCGATTGCCGCGCCGCGTCCGTCGGCCCACATAGTCGCCATCTGAACGCGCGAGGGCAGCATCATGGACAAAACCCGCAACGATCTCCCCGACAACACTCGCAAAGCGATGGTCGCGCTTCTGAACGCGCGCCTCGCCGATACCATCGATCTCCGCCTTGCGGTGAAGCAGGCGCATTGGAACGTGAAGGGGCCGACCTTCATCGCGCTGCACGAGCTGTTCGATCAGATTCAAGCGCGCGTCGATACGTTCGCCGATGATATCGCTGAGCGTGCAGTCGCGCTGGGCGGCGCGGCGCACGGCACGTCGGCGGTGGTCGTAAAGAGCACGAACCTGAAGCCGTACCCAACCGAGACGATGCAGGACAAAGAGCATCTCATTGCCCTCGCAGACCGCTTGTCCGCCTACGGCAAGCTGGCGCGCGAAGCGATCGATGCGTCGGACGAAGCCGGCGATAAGGACACGGCAGACCTCTTCACTGGCGTCTCGCGCTCGATCGACAAGGACCTCTGGTTCGTCGAGGCGCATTTGCAATAGAATTGATGATCCAAATCCCCGGTTCGGTCGTACAACGCCGAATCTAGGGGAGGGTCTCATGATCATTACACGCCGTTCTGCGCTTTTGGGCGCCGCAGCGCTCGCTGCGTGCGGGCAGCAATCGCAAACGAAGGCCGCGCCAGCCGCACATCCGGGGTGGTCGAGCATTCCCCAAACCGGGACCGGGCGCATCAGCGTGCCGGGCGGGACGGTCGTCTGGCGCAGGTTCGGCGCAGGCTCGAAGACGCCGGTGCTCGCAGCGCATGGCGGGCCGGGGTTTCCGAGCGATTACATTGAGCCGTTGAAAGGCCTCGGCGACGAACGACCCGTTTATTTCTGGGACCAGCTCGGCTGCGGCCGCTCCGACAAGCCGAGCGGCGCGCAATATTGGACGCGCGCGCGCTTCCTGGACGAACTCGCCGCCGTGCGCGCTGGGCTGGAGCTTGCCGAGATGCACTACTACGGCAGCTCTTGGGGCACGATGCTCGGCGCCGACTATCTGCTCGACCGCACGCAGGAAGGCGTGAAGTCAGCGACGTTCGACGGTCCCGTCTTAAGCATCCGCCGCTATCTCGCCGACACGCGGCCGATGATCGATCAGCTCACGCCCGAGCACGCTGCCGCCGTGCACGAAGCTGAGCGCACCGGGCATTTCGATGCCCCCGCTTACGCGGCTGCCAACGAAGAGTTCACCGCGCTACATGTCACGCGAAATCTGACACCGGAAACGCAACCGTACTGGGATCGCACCAACGCCGGCGCCGGGATGGAATCCTATATCGCCATGGACGGCCAGTCAGAGTTCAGCATCACCGGCAATCTGCAAAACTACGAACGCGAGGCTGACCTCAACCGCATCACCATCCCGCTGCTCTACATTTCCGGCGAGTTCGACACCTGCACTGAAGGCGCTTCGCGTGAATATGCGTCGAAGAGCCCCCATGCCGAGGTGGCTGTGATTGCCGGCGCTGGCCACTGCAAGCTGATCGATCAGCCTGAAGCGACCATCGCCGTGACGCGCGCCTTCCTGGATCGCGTCGAAGCTGCTTAGAGACGCGCGGCGATCTCTGTAATGACATCGTAAGCGCTCATCACATCGTCCCGCGTGCATTCAAATTGCCCGCATTGAAAACGGATCACGACTTTGCCGTTAAGCCGCGTTTGCGTGAGATAGATGCGGCCGTCGCTGTTGATCGCTTCGACAAGTTTCAGATTAAGCGCGTCGATGTCGTCGGCGCTATTCGGGGCGTAACGGAATGACCAGAGCGATAGTATCGGCTCACTGGTGATCTCGAAATTCTTCGCGTCACGCAGCTTGTCGCAAAGCGCGCGCGACCACGTGACGTGATTGCGGATCATCGCGCGGAGCCCTTCGAGACCGTAGGCGCGCAGCAGAAACCAAAGCTTCAGCGCGCGGAACTGGCGGCCGAGGGGAATGCCCCATTCGCTGTAATTGACGATCTCTTCGCGTCCGACCGTGTGCAGATAATCAGGACGCGACGCGAGCGTGCGCGTCAGCAGCGCGGGGTCGCGCACGAAATGTGCTGTGCAGTGAATCTGCGCGCCCAGCCATTTGTGCGGATTGATGACGATAGAGTCAGCGCCTTCAGCGCCCGTCCAAAGCGAACGAAACTCCGGGCAGATCATCGCCGATCCAGCCCACGCCGCATCGAGGTGCAGATAGAGATCGTGCTCACGCGCGATGGTGACGAGTTCGCCGACGGGATCGGTCGCGCCGACGCCGGTTGCGCCGACATTGGCGATGATGCCGGCGGGTTTGTGGCCGGCGGCGATGTCGCCTCGGATGAGCTGGCGCAATGCTTCCGGATCAGCGCCACGCAAGGCGCCTTTGATAGGGATGCGCACAAGGTTGTCTGCGCCGATGCCGGAGAACCAGATGGCGCGATCGATGGAGGAGTGGGCTTCGGCGGAGCAATAGACGCGCAAGCGCGGCGCGCCGGAGAGGCCGGTTTGATTGCCAGTGAAACCAAGCGCGCGTTCGCGCATGACCAGAACTGCCGCGAGCGTGGCTGTTGTCGCCGTGTCTTGGATGCAGCCCCGGAATTCCGCGGGTAGACCGAGCGCTTGCCGCAACCAATCGACGGCTTTGGTTTCAAGCTCGGTTGCCGCAGGCGAAGTCTGCCACAGCATGCACACCGCGTTGATCGCGCTGGCGAGTTGTTCGGCGATCAGAGATTCAGGCGCCGAGTTGGAAGCGAAGTAAGCGAAGAAGCGCGGGTGCTGCCAATTGGTCATGCCCGGCGCGATGATGTTTTCGAAATCCGCGAAGATGGATTCGAATGCTTCACCTTTCTCCGGTGGCGCAGGCGCGATCTGTCTGGCGATGTCGCCAGGCTCGATCGCTGGACGCACCGGCAAATCGCGCACGCGTGCGCGATAGTCGACACCCCATTCCGCGGCCGTCACCGCCCATTTGCGAAAATCGTCCATACGCCGCTCCTGATGCGGCGCTTATACGAAGCGCGTCAGGTATTGTCCTGCACATCGACGTCCGGGCGATCATCGCCGGGCTCAAGCTCATCGTGCCAGCGGCCGCGCTCGTCTTCCCAGGAGATGCCGACAGTTTCACCGGGGCGCATCTGCTCCATCGCGACGCGCTTGGCCGCGTCATAAGCGGCGTCGTGCGTCAGGAAGGATTGCGAGATGGTGTCGCCGAGTTTGAAGGCCCAGCCGCCATCGTGCTTGATGATCTCGTAGACGATCTTGGTCATTGAAGTCTCCAAACGGACAATTCGTTCATGAGCGCCATCGTTTCAAGAGTTGAGTGTGGAACCCCAGGTTGTTACGTTGTGGCGGGGGACGCTCATGGCACAAGCACTTTTCGACTTTGGGGGCTTTGTATTCGCCGGCGCCGGACTCGTGATTGGTGCGCTAACGCTCTACGCCACGATCTTGGCATTCAGGGCCGAAAGATACCAGAAGCGGATTGAAGCGGATCTCCGTCGATTGGAAGAGTTGGAAAAGAAGGTCAATAACACTCTGATACTTGCGTCGGACCTGGTGTTGACTGGTCTTCCCCAAATCACTTTCACGCAGCAAATACCGGCCGCGATCATCGACGACGTCGGCGTTATAGAAGAGATTTTTGATCCTCCCGGCGGCGATGAGCTTTGGGCTGATGTTTCCAAGCGCAAGCGCGTCGCGCGGTTGGCTTACGCTCGAGCAATTTACAACCTTGGCCGCGATCCAACGAATGTGGTCTCGCTAAAGGGAGGCTTTGGAAATGACACCAAAGCGGTTGCGCGTCTGCTTGAGGTGGCGTCAAGAAGGATTGGAGAGTCGCCCAACGATCCAATGTCGCTGCAACGCGATATCATGGTGCGGCGCGTCCAGTGTTTTCGACAAGCGGAAGATTATGAAAGCGCCGTGCTCGCATCGAAAGAATTGGACAGTCTCGACGATGACCGAATTGCGAGAGTTCTAGGTCCTTGGTGCCGCACGCTCGTTCGGTTGCAGGAGGGCTTCCGGGAATGGGATCCAAACAAGCGGAAGGTGCTGTTTGCAGAAGCGGTGCATCACTTAAGCGGACCATTCACGCGAATATTTGGGCAATCAGGAGAGTTGCTCGACGGACCAGCGAGAATTTCTGCCTACCAGACGGATTGGCCCGGCGTAGAGCTTGGTTCGATTGCCTATTATTATGCCAAGGCCCTTACTGCTTATCGCTACGCCTGCGAGGCCACCGATGGGATTGCGCCGCCAGAACTGACTCCCAAGTTGTTTCGTGCTCTGGATTTGAGCCTTCTATTTTATGAAAATGCTCGGCGGCAGGACATCGCCGACCAAATGACCCTTTGCATCTATAATCTCTGCGTTCCGTTGATCACGGCGATTATTCGCGCTCTACCCGAGGGGGCCGTTGAAACGCCTGATTTTGACGCTGCTTATCCGGAGCTCTCCGACCAATCTGCGCTCGCGGAGCACGCTCGCTCCTTGTTGGTGGCCTGCACTAAGCAGATCGAGAAGCCGCTGCAGGGTCACCGCAACAACGGCGCCTATATCTACTCTGAGAAGACGGAGCGGATCGACCACATATCCCGCTTCAGGCAGGATTTGGTGATGGTTCGTGATGCGCTTGATGACCGGGTGAAACTGAGGGAGATATTCGTCAACCCCGCCGGAGGCTACGAGTGACCAATGCATTCGAGTCAATACACGAAATTGCTCACGCCCATGGCGCCTGGTCGAACTCGTTCTTCGATAGGGCCAAGCGTGGACTAACTCAGGCGCAACTGCACTTGGTTTGTCCGGATTATTGGCGCTTCACTGAAGCATTTCCCGGTATCCTCTCGCAACTCATCGCTCGCGTGGAGGGAGGGACGCAGTTCCACCTGGTCTCAATCCTGTTTTCGGAGTTGGGATCCGGCGTTGAGGCAAATGCGCACGGAAATCTCTTCCGTCGCCTGTGTCGTGACATCGGTCTGCGGGATGAAGAAATCAGCAGCGCGCCGTGCCGGCCAGAAACGAAAGAGCTTATTGAGGGCCTGCGGCATCTCTATAAAAACGCCGTCTTGCCGGAAAGTCTAGGTGCTCAATATGCGCTTGAATATCAGGCGCAAAACATGCTCGCTTCGTTCAAACGAGCCTTTGCTTTGCTTGATGAAAATTCTCAAAATCACGTGGCCGGAATGTCATTCTTCGATGTTCACGATACCGAAGAGCCGGGGCATATCGCTGCGATGAAGTTCGCGCTTATTCGGTGCATGCGAGAAGATGCCGACCGGCCGAAGGTAATCGGCGGCGCGCGGCAATGCCTCAACCTCTTCGCAAAGTTTTGGCGCGGCTTGGATGCAAGTATTTCTGAAGCGGTCTAAATCTCGTTCGCCAGCCGTTTCTTGAGTTCCGTTTTGACGATCTTGCCGTTGGCGTTGCGCGGCAAAGTCTCCGGCCAGAAGATCACTTCCACGGGCACTTTGAACGCCGCCAGACGCTGCGCGACGTGATGGCGAAGCTCTTCGTCGGTCGCCTTCGCGCCGTGCTTCAAGTGCACGACGGCGATGGGTTCTTCGCCAAGAGTCTTGTGGGGCTTGCCGATTACCGCCGCATCCATCACCGATGCATGATCGTAAAGCGCGTTCTCGACTTCGACGCAGTAGATGTTTTCGCCGCCGCGGATGAGCATATCCTTGGCGCGATCGACGATATAGAGGAAGCCTTCCTCGTCCATTTTGCCAAGATCGCCGGTTTTGATCCAACCATCGACGAACGTCTCGGCCGTCGCTTCCGGTTTATTCCAATAGCCGCGCACAACGATCGGCCCTTTGTAGTAGATTTCCCCGACATCACCGCGCGGCACATCCTTGCCGTCGCCGCCGACAATGCGCAGTTCGCCAGTCGCGGAGGCAACACCCGTGGAGGCGGGCTTGCGCTGATAGTCTTCCGCGCCGTTCGAGACGGCTGTCGCCGACGTCTCCGTCATGCCCCAACCTTGACCGGGCAACGCTTTCGGAAACTTTGCGAGAATGCGGTTCACGAGTTCAGGCGCTGCCGGTGCGCCGCCATAGGAAATGCCTTCGATTGACGACAAGTCGTATTCGTCGATGCGCGGGTGCTCGATCACCTGCCAGGCGATCGTTGGCACGCCGCCGAACGCGGTGACGCGCTCTTTCGCCATCAAGGGTAGCGCCTCATCCACGTTCCAGCGGCGCTGCAGCACCATGCGCGCGCCGCCCATCATGGCCGGGATCATCAACGCAAAGCAGCCAGTGGCGTGGAAGAACGGCACCGACAATAAGAAAACGCGCTGCGGCGCGGTTGGATCGGGCGCTGGCGGCGTCTCGCCGCGCCGCAGGAATGCACGCGCTTGCGCCGACGCTGAGTTGAACATGTTGGAGATGATGTTGCGGTGAGAGATCACCGCGCCTTTCGGCTTACCGGTGGTGCCGGACGTGTAGAAAATAGCTACGTCGTCATCGGGCCCGCGCATGGGGAAGGGGTCTTCGCCGCGCGTCATCTCGTTGCCGCCGCTGTGCTTGGACCAGGCGCTCACCGGCCCGATGGCGCTCTCAAGCCGCTGCACCAGCGGATCGGCGATCTCTTCCTTTGCGCGCGAGACGTAGATTTTGCGCACGGCCGGACAGTTGGGCAGATGCTCGCGCACGCGCTCGTAGCGTTCGATATCGACGATGACGATCGAGGCGCCGGAATCCTGCAGCCCGTACTCAAGCTCCGGTCCGGTCCACCAGGCGTTCAGCGGCGTGACGATAGCGCCGGCCAAAACCGCGCCCCAAAACGTGACTGGCCATTCCGGCAGGTTGCGCATGATGATGGCGACACGGTCGCCCGGTTTGACGCCGTCATCGACCAGCCGCCGCGCGAAAGCCATGGCGGCAGCGCGTGTTTGGCCGACCGTGGCGCGCTCGTCGTCCAGGACGATGTGATCGCGTGGCGCGAACGCGGCCGCCAATTCGAACACATGCCGTAGCGTCGGGGGCGCGTTCTTCCACACCTTCATGCGAACGCCGCCGACCGTGTCTTCACCGACTTCAAACATCGAGCCGGCCTGCGTCAGCAGCGCGTGCGCCTGCTCAATCGACATGGCTGGGAAGCCGGGCTTCGCGGCGTCGGTCATTCAGTCCTCCCGCAATGCAGCGTTGGAAGGCGCCGCCAGCGTCATTTTTGTTTGTCCACTGTGAAAGCACGTCGCCGCGTCGCCCGCAACAGCATGCACAGACAACACTTTGCCGGAATTTCATGGTTGCTTGCGGGTTGCGCGAGCCTCGGGCAAGCATGGGCTTGACCAGGCGGGACGGGAGACGCGCAACATGGCCTTCGACTGGAAAGCGCTCGGTGAGCGCCTCGACCCTCGCAAGTGGAACTGGGCGTGGGCAGCGCCCGCGCGCGACTTCCTGGTGGGCCACCGCTCCACTGTCTTGGCGACATCGCTGGCGTTGCTCGTCGGCCTTTGGGGCGGCGCGGTGCTTGGCCGTGTCTCCGCCGGTGCGCCTGCGTTTGAGTTCACGTCGCTTGGCACGATTGGCTCCGGCGGCGCTGCACGTGGCGCAAATGCGCCACGTGCCGGCGAACCTGCTGTGCAAGGCATGGCGTTCGTCCGGCTGCGTTCGGAAATGAACCAAGCCGAACCGCGCGCGTGCCTGGAATTCTCGCAAAATCTGTCAACCGATCCGTCGATCCACTATGCCGACTACCTGACGATCGATCCGGCCATTCAGTATCAGGTCGATGTGTCCGGCAAGCTCCTGTGCTTGAGCGGCATTCCGTTCGAACCCGAACGCCAAGTTACCGTGAAAGAGGGCCTGCCGGCCGCTAACGGCGACCGCACTGAATACGACGAGACCTTCACGCTCACCTTCGGCGACCGCCCGGCTTATGTCGGCTTTGCCGGCGGCGGCATGATCCTGCCGCGCGCGGAGGCCGATGGCATCGCCATCGAGACGGTCAACGTTTCGCGTCTCGAAGTCGAAGTGCTGCGCGTCAACGACCGCATCCTCTCGCAATACCAGCTCGACCAAAACGGTCAGAACGAAGAGGGCGGCTGGAATTATTGGGACTTCAACAGCGCCGGCGAGAATGTCGGTACGTCCGTTTATAAAGGCACGATCGACGTCGATATCGGCACACGCCGGAACACCGCAATCACGACCGTCTTCGCGCTCGGCGCCGCGTTGCGCGAACTGCGCCCTGGCGCTTACGTGATCAAGGTCCGTGACAAGTCTCCAAGTGCAGGCCAACGCGGCACTGGCGAGAGTGAAAGCGATCAAGCGGTGGCCTCGGCCTATCGCTGGATCCTCTACACAGATATGGCGATCCAGAGCTTCCAAGGCGCGACGGGGCTCGATCTCGTCGTGCGGTCGCTCCGCACCGCGCGGCCGATGGCGAACGTCAGCATTACGCTCATCGCGAACAACAACGAAGAACTCGCACGCACGCGTACGGACGGCGAAGGCCGTGTGCATTTCGCCGATGCGCTTGTGAACGGCGAAGGACCAGCGCGCGCCCGCTATGTGATGGCGTATGGCGCCGGCGGCGATTTTGCTGCTCAAGACTTGCAGCGGCCCGCGCTCGATCTCTCCGATCGCGGCGTCGATGGCCGTCGCGCGCCGGGTGAAATTGACGCGTATCTCTACACTGAGCGCGGCATCTATCGCCCCGGCGAACGCGTGCGCCTCATTGGCCTCATGCGCGATCATGTTGGCCGTGCGATCGCCAATCGCGAGTCGACGCTTGTCATCTATCGGCCGAATGGCACCGAAGCGCGACGCATCCGCATGACGGAAGCCGTCGATGGCGGCGCCGTCGCCAAGAATATCGATCTGCAACGCTCATCGCCGCGCGGCGTTTGGCGTGCCGATCTTTTGGTTGATGGCCAAGACGCCGTCGCCGGTTCGGTAAGCTGGTCGGTCGAGGACTTCGTGCCGCAACGCCTGCGCGTCGTCTTCAATCCAACAGAAGAGCAACTGCGCGCGCGCAACGTCATTCTGCGGCGCGGCGGCAGCCAAGCGATCTCTTTGCAGGCTGATTTCCTTTATGGCGCACCCGGCGGTGGACTCGCAGTGGAGGCCGAAGGACGGCTGATGGTCGATCCGACGCCGTTCCCGCAATACGAAGGCTTCGCCTGGGGCAATCAGGACGAAAGCTTCGACGAACGCATGTTCCAGTTGCCGGGCACGGTGACGGACGGCTCTGGCCACGCCGATCTCATGCTGCAACTCACGGATCAGCCCGAGACGACGCTGCCGCTGCGCGCACGCATCGTCGCCAGCGTCGCCGATCCGGGCGGGCGGATGGTGCGCGAGAGCTTCACGCTGCCGGTACGTTTGCGTGATGTGTATCTCGGTCTGAAGCCGCAATTCGAAAATCGCCGCGCCGGCGCGGGCGAACGCGTCGCCTTCGACGCCATCGCCGTGAACGGCACGGGTCAACGGATCGGCATTCAAGGCATCCAATGGCAGATCGTCCGCGAGGACTGGAATTACGATTGGTATCTCGACGGCGGTAACTGGCGTTGGCGCCGTACCGGCCGCGACATTCCTGTCGATGGCGCGACGGTGAACATTGAAGGCAACACGCCGCTGCGCATTTCCAAAGATGGCCTGCGTGACGGCAGCTACCGCCTAATCGTTCGCGACACGCGTACCGGCGCGCAAGCGACGGCGCGTTTCGGCGTCGGCTGGGGCGGCCCGGCTGAAGACGATCAAACGCCGGACATGGTGAGCGTCGTGCCGCCGACTGATCCGGTGCGTGCGGGCGGCCGCGCGCGTGTGCAGATCCGTCCGCCCTATGCGGGCGAAGCGCAAATCGTCGTCGCAACCGATCGCGTGATCTCTACGCGCACGGTGCATGTCGGCACGGAAGGCTCGACGATTGACCTCCCGGTCAACGCCGAATGGGGTTCCGGCGCGTACGTGCTGGTGACGGTGATGACGCCGCGCGATCCGGTGAACTTGCCGGTGCCGCGCCGCGCAGTGGGCGTCGCCTATGTGCCGGTCGACATGGGCAATCGCACGCTGCAAGTCGCGGCGGGCGAAGGTCTCCGCAACGTGCGCCCACGCACGCACATCGAAGTGCCGGTGACGGTGCGCAACGCGCCGAACGGTGAGCGCGTGCGTGTCGCCATCGCCATGGTCGATGAAGGCATCCTCAACATCACGCGCTATCAAAGCCCGAACCCGGTCGATTACTTCTTCGGCCGCCGCGGCTTGGGCGTCGATATCCGCGACGATTACGGGCGCTTGCTCAATCCAAACCTCGGGGCGCCCGCGAATGCGCGCCAAGGCGGCGACTCGATTGGCGGCGAGGGCCTCACAGTGGTGCCGACGAAAACCGTCGCGCTTGTCTCGGACATTTACGAGGTGCGCGGTGGGCGCGTGATGATTCCGGTCGATGTGCCGGATTTCAACGGCACACTGAGGCTCATGGCTGTTGCGTGGAGCGAAAGCGCCCTTGGCCAAGATGCGGAAGAGGTGATCGTTCGCGATCCAGTCGTGGCCGAACTCATCCTGCCGCGCTTCTTAGCGCCGGGCGATCAAGCCCAAGGTGCGCTCAACATCGACAACGTCGAAGGCCCGAACGGCGCCTACACGGTGACGGTCGGCGGCAGCGATACGGCGCGCATTCAAACGCAACCGCGCCGCTTCACGCTGAACCGCGGCAATCGCCAGACGGCGCTCATCCCGATCACGGGCGGGCCGCTCGGCGTCGGCCGCATCACGTTGAGGCTCGAGGGCCCGCAAGGCTTCGCGGCGGTTGAACGAAGTTACGACATCCAGTCGCGCGCACCGTTCATGCCAATCACGCAAGTGACGACGGAGCCGCACGGGCCGAACGTCAGTTGGCGGGCGCCCGCCGATGCGCTCTCGGGCTTCGGCTCAAGCGGGCAGGCGACCATCTCGTTCTCGAGCCTGGCCGGCCTCGATCCGCGGCCGCTGTTGGATGCGCTCTACCGCTACCCGTACGGCTGCTCCGAACAGATGACGTCGGTGGCGATGCCGCTTCTCTACTACAACACGCTTGCGTCTGAGGCGGCGCGCACGCGCGATCCACGCATCACGCAACGCGTGCAACAGGCGGCGACGGATCTGCTCGATCGCCAAGCGCCTGATGGCTCGTTTGGCCTGTGGAGCGCGGGCGATGGGCATGCAAGCCCATGGCTTGGCGCCTACGTCACCGACTTCCTGTGGCGCGCGCAGCAAGCCGGCATCGCAATTCCGCGGCAACCGATGCAGCAAGCGTACGCTGCCCTGCGGCACGTTGCGCGGCTCAATGACTTCGGCTCGGTGAACTATGAGTTTGAAGTCTATCGCTGGCCGGGCTCGAACGACACGACCGAGCTCATGCGCTCACGTGCGGCCGCTTATGCGCTCTATGTGCTGGCGAAGGCTGGCGAAGCTGACATCGGCCAAGTGCGCTACTTCCACGACGCGCGCCTGAACGCCGAACCCTCGCCGCTCGCCCGCGCCCAAATCGGCGCGGCACTGGCGCGCTTGGGCGATCGCGCCCGTGCGCGCAACGCCTTCCAAATGGCGGAGCGTGCGCTTGGCTATCGCAATGTCGGCGACTGGTATCAAACGCCGTTACGCGACTTGGCCGGCGTGCTCGCGCTTGCGGCTGAAGCGGGCGAGACGGATGTCGTCAATCGTCTTCGCGTGCGCCTCGAACGCGATGCGCCTGACGCCGACCAGTTGATGACGCAAGAGCAAGTGCAATTGCTGCTCGCGGCAAATGCGCTGCTGCAGCGCGCAGGCCCGGTGAACGTGTCGCTCAACGGCCAGCAAATGGCAGAGCGTCGTGTTTATGCGACCGCTCAGCAACTCGCGGCAGGCTTGGTGTTCCGCAACAACGGCCGCGGAGTCGTCTGGCGCTCGCTGTCGGTGTTTGGACCGCCACTCACGGCGCCGCCGGCGATGCAAGCGGGCTATTCGATCAGCAAGATTGTCTATCGCATGGACGGCACGCTCGCTGATTTGAACAGCATCCGCCAAGGCGATCGCGTGATCGTCGCGGTGTCCGGCCAACCGGAAGGCGCGCGCAACTTCCCGACTGTGCTCGTCGATCTTCTGCCTGCGGGCCTGGAGATCGAGAGCACGCTTGGGCCGGAGGATGGCGCGCAGGGCGTGCAGTATGATGGCACCACGCGCAACGGGCCGTTCGCGTTCGTTGGGCAGATCAGCTACGCGAACGTCAGCGAAGCACGTGACGATCGTTACGTGGCGTCGGCCAATCTGCACGGCCAGTTCCGCTACGCCTACATCGCACGCGCGGTGACGCCGGGCCGCTACACCATGCCTGCGGCGCAAGTCGAAGACATGTACCGCCCGGGCGTCATGGCGCGCACGGCCAACGGCACGATCAACATCGCGCCACGCGGAGGCTAAACGAATCCCCTCCCCTTGAGGGGAGGGGCAGGGGCGGGGTGAAGCTCTGCTCTGCAACGACAATGTCGAACGACACGACGCCTTCGAACACGGTGGTTCACCCCACCCCTCAATCCCCTCCCCTTAAGGGGAGGGGAGGCATGCGTCGCGGACCGCGCGCAGCGTTGCCGCTGAGCCAGAAGCAGAAGCGCTGGGCGAGCGGCCTCATCGCGGTGATGCTGACGCTGTTTGCGCTCGACATCGCCTTCCCGCCGCCGCTTGAGCGCATCCACGAAGTGTCGCCCGTTGTCTTGGATCGCAACGGGCAATGGTTGATGGCGTTCACCACGCGCGAAGGCACGTGGCGACTCGAAGCACGGCTCGATGAGATCGATCCCGAATTTCAGCGGCGGCTCGTCGCCATCGAGGATGCGCGGTTCTGGTGGCATCCCGGCGTCGATCCCGTCGCGCTGACGCGCGCTAGCGTCTCCTACATCCGCACGCGCCGCGTCACGCAGGGCGGCTCCACTATTACTATGCAGCTCGCGCGTTTGCTCGAACCGCGCCCGCGCACGATCCAATCGAAGTTCATCGAGATCATCCGCGCGCTGCAGATCGAACGGCGCATGTCGAAGCGCCAGATCTTGGCGGCCTATCTCACGCTCGCGCCGTATGGCGGCAATCTCGAAGGCGTTCGCGCCGCGAGCCGCGCTTACTTCCAGCGCGATCCGCAATGGCTGGACGATGCGGAGATGGCGCTGCTGATTGCGCTGCCCCAAGCGCCTGAAGCGCGTCGTCCAGATCGCCGTGCGCGGATCGCCCGCGCCGCGCGCGATCGCGTGCTTGATCTCTTCGCTTCAAGCGGGCTCATCAACCGCACGCGCGCTGCTGAGGGCAAACAAGTCGCTGTCCCAACGCGCGCGCCGTTTCCCTACTCGGCGCCGCATGCCGCCGAAGAGCTTGTCGCGACGCACCGTGGCGAAAGCGTTATCACCTCTTCGCTCGACGCCACTTTGCAGCGTGATCTCGAAGCGCTGGCGCGCCGCAGCGGCGCAGGGTTGGAGCGTGACGCGCAAGTCGCCATCGTCGCCGTGCAGTTGAACAACCGCGCCGTACGCGCGCGCGTCGGCGGGGCAGGGCGAGAACGCGCCGGCGGCTATATCGACATGACGCGCGCGATTCGCTCGCCGGGCTCGGCGCTGAAGCCATTCCTCTACGCGATCGCGTTCGACGAAGGCATCGCCGCGCCCGAGACATTGGTGCGCGATGCGCCACGGCGCTTTGGCGGCTACTTGCCGGAGAACTTCGATCGTCGTTTCCATGGCGAAGTCACGCTTGAGGATGCACTCCGGCACTCGCTTAATCTCCCTGCCGTCGCCACGCTGGAGCGCATCGGCGCCAATCGCTTCTACGCGGCGCTCACCAGCGCCGGTGCAGACGTACGCATGCCGCGCCGTGCTGACGCCGAGCCAGGCTTGGCGCTCGCACTCGGCGGCGTCGGCATCACCCTTGAGGATTTGACCTCGCTCTACGCCGCGCTAGGCGACAACGGCCGCTCTGCGCCGCTCATTACCGAGGCCACGGGCGCTGGTTTTGTTTTCCCACACCGCTTCGTACGCGAGGAAACCGCGCAGCGTGTGCTCAACATCCTAGCGTCATCGCCACACCCGGCTGGGCGCGTGCCGGCGTCGGTTGCGCAGAACGCACCGGAAGTCGCGTTCAAGACGGGCACGTCCTACGGCTTCCGCGACGCGTGGTCGGTCGGCGTCGCCAATGGATACGCGATCGGCGTGTGGGTTGGCCGGCCGGATGGCGCGCCGCGACCCGGCGCAACGGGGCGCGATGCAGCGCTGCCCATTCTCTTCGAAGCGTTCGATCTCTTGGGCACGCCTCAGGATCGCCCGCGCCCCGACGAACAGCGCGAGATCGTCGCGCCTGCGCTTGCGCACCTTGAGCGCAGCGAACGCGAGGAGCTCTCCATTCTCTTTCCACCAGCGAACGCCGAAGTGCTGGTGTTGGATTATGGGCGCGGTGCGCGCGGGCTCTCGCTCTCCGCACGCGGCGGGCGCGCGCCGCTGACATGGTACGCCGAAGGCGAACGCGTCGGCGCAGAAGCGACGAGCGGACGCGCGATTTGGCGCCCGAGCGCGCCGGGCTTCTACGACGTCACTGTCACCGACGCAGACGGTCAAAGCGCACGTGTGCGTGTGCGCATTCGCGATAGCGGCTAGGCGCAACGGAAAAGCGCGGACCTTGGGCAGGTCCGCGCTTCCGTTCGATCGCTGCTGGTTTGGGCGGGTGGGGTTCTTTGCCAGCAGCGATGTTGATGCATTGAAGTTAGGCGCGCTCGCACACGGCCGCTGTGACGCTCGTCACCATGCCCGCACGCCGTTGTTTTTAGCGCGATCTTGGAACGGGCGCGCTTTGCCGCCGTTTGCCTCTGGGGATCGAAGGAGGAAACACATGGCAGACGATAGTGGCGGCGGCGGGTTTTCAGGGTTCCTTGCTGGTCTCGTCTTGATGGCGATCCTGCTCGTCGGCGGCATCTTCCTTTACACCAATGGTGGCTTCGGCGGTCACACGAAGACGGCCGAGATCAATGTCAACGTTCCCAATCCAGTGAACGGAGGCAACGGCGGCTGATGTTCCGTTGGCTGCGCGCGTGTTCTGTAGGAACGCAGCGCGCAGCCAATCGTTGGCAGCATATGCTCGATCTCACGCCGCTTCTCTCGCTCGCACCTTATCTCGCGCTGATCGCTGCGCTTTGTGCTTTGCCGGCTGTGGTTATACCGCGCTCGGACGACTGATCGCAGCGGGCGCAGGCAAGAGCGGCTTGCGGCACGCGGCGGCGAAGCGCGTGTGATACTCAGGGTGCTCGGTGCCCATGAGCCGATCCCACCAGGTGAAATAGAGTCCGTAATTCCAGCCGGCTTGCGCGTGATGCAAGTCGTGATGCGTCGTCGTCGTGAACACATCGAACATCGGCCGGCCGTCGCCGCGGGCTGGCATGAGCTCGTAGCCTGAGTGACCGAGCGTGTTGCGATAGATTTGATGTAGCACAAAAAGGCCCACGACTTCCCACTGCGTCGGCACAAGCATCACATAAGTCGGCACGAACAAGGCCATGACCGCGGCTTCGCCGATGTCGAAACTGTAGGCGGCGAAAGGCGAGGGGTTGTGGCTCTTGTGGTGACGGCGATGGAAGCGCCGGAAAAGCCGCGGATCGTGCATGAAGCGGTGCACCCAGTAGAAATACGCATCATGGACGACGACCATCAGCACAAGGCTGGTCCAGAACCACACCGGCCCCCAGCTCGTGGCGATGTCGTTGCCATGCAGGATGCCGACGCGTTCCAGCACGTAGGGGATGAGGCCAAAGGTCGAGAAGATCGCCACCGTGCGGAGCGAGGTGAAGAATTCCGTCATCAGCTGCTTGGTGGGCGGGCTCTCCTCGCGGATTTTCCGGCCGCGCAGCACGCTCGCCAAAACAATCCACAGCACCAGCCAGACGCCGATGGCAAACTCCGCATAGCGCGTGAGGTCATGCGTGAGAAAGCGAAGCCAATTGCTGGCGAGCTCGGCGGCAAAATCCATGGCGTTACTCCAGGCTGAATGAGCCGAAGCACATGACGTTTAGCGCGCTTCCGCGTCTCGCCGCAGGCGGAAAACGCTGGTCGTTTTCAAAATCAGCTAGGGTTTTCCGGATTCGGCGAGCCGTTGCGGCGCCATTCCGAGGGCGTGACGCCTGTGGCGTCCTTGAACGCGCGGTTAAACGGCCCGAGCGAACCGAAACCTAAATCGAAAGCAATGGCGGAGACCGAGGCCTGAGCATGCGCCGGTTCGCGTAGGCGCTCCTTGGCGGCATCGATGCGCCGCGCGTTGACGTAAGCGGCAAAGTTGCGATGGCCGAGCTGATCGTTGATCAGGCGCCGCAGGCGATGTTCCGGCACGCCAACTTCCTCGGCCAACGCGCCAATCGTCAACCCTTCGCGCCGCCAAGCTTCGCCCGCGCCCATCGCGGTCTCGAGCTTTGCCAAGGCGGCGCGGTCTGCCGGGGCAATCGGTTCTTCTGCGGGTGCGGGCGTCGCCGCGCCGAATAGAGCTGCGTTCGAGCGAAGAAACAGAGCGGCGCCCATCACTGCGTAGAGCGCGAGCAGCCCGCCGCTGGCGAGGTCGAACCACCACGGATTGATACCGAACCGCTGGCCGATCTGCGCCGCGGAGATCGCGAACGCGAAAATGCACACGGCGGCAAGGAGCGGCCCGCGAATGCGCCTGCGCGCTTCCACCAGATCGTCGCGCCAGGAGCGCCCGATGTTATAGAGCGCGTGCAATGCCAGCAACGCCTGCAGCGCATTGTGCAAGATCCACATGGCGCCGCGCAGCGGCGTATCACCGCTAAAAATGGCGATGAGACCGATCGCCGTCATTACAGCCCACGGCGCGAACAAGAGCGGAGTGAGGCTTCGATCTTCGAAAAGCGTGATGACGAAGAGCCAGAAGAGCGCGCCGCCGCCAATAGCGAGGATGTGCACGGGCCAAATGTAGAGGCCAAACGCCGAGATGATCGGCGCGCTGGAATTGAGCGCATACGCGGCGGTGCCGATGCAGAAGAGCACGCCCGCCACGCGGATGGATTTGCTGGCGCCATCGCGCCAAAAGCTGAAGCCCATCGCCGCGAGCGCGCCGATAGCGATGCCGCGAAACAGGATTTCCAGCGTCGTCACAGCCATGGGCCAGCTTCTAAACGCGCGGGCGCGTCTCGTCCAAGAGCGGTTGACCCCGGCGAGACGCGCGTCAACTCTGGCGCCGCAGGAGGCTGACATGCGGGAAGACTGGCGCGGGCGTGCCGTAGGTTTGATCGCGGGCGCATTGGTCCTGGCGTGTGCATGTACCGCTGCGGCAATCACCACGCAGAACGGCGATGATGTCACCGTTTCCGGCGAGCATGAAGGCCTCGTCTTCGCCACCGGCGATTCCGTGAAGCTGCAACTCAATGCGCGCGATGACGTTGCCGCGGCGGGCGGCGACATCACCGCCGATCACGCGACCGGGGACCATTTCTTCCTCGCAGGCGGCGATATCTCGTTTGTCGAGTCCACAATCCACGATCTCTTCGCCGCCGGCGGCGACATCGACCTCGTAAGCGGTGAAATCAGTGACGATTTGATCGCAGCGGGTGGGCGCATTCGGGTCGCGCATGATGCGCACGTAAACGGCGATGTGGTCGCGGCGGGCGGCGACATTCGTCTCGATGGGCCGATTGGCGGCGAGCTCCGCGCAGCTGGGCGTAAGATTTACATTGACGGGACCGTGACCGGAAACGTCTATCTCGATGGCGGGACGATCACGCTCGGGCCGGATGCACACATCCTAGGCACGTTCACCCATCGCGGGCGCAGCGTCACCATTTCTCCGCAAGCGCAGATCGACGGCCAAACAGTTGCGCTGCAGCCCCGCCCAGAAATCGACATGCGCCCCCTGGCCGCGTTGGCGACTTGGGTGGCAGCGTCGGCTTTGTTCGGTTTGCTGCTGATGGCCATCGTGATCGCCGTCTTATTCCCGCGCCTCATGAATGATAGCGCCCAGATCGTGCGCGAACGGCCGCTCTCGATGCTCGGGCTCGGGCTCGCCATTGCGGTGCTGGCGCAGGTGCTGATTGCCATCCTGTTCGTGACGCTGATCGGCATGCCGCTAGCTTTTGTTCTCGCGGTGGCATTCGCGCTTCTGTGGCCGGTTGCGCTGGTTGGCGCGGTCTATGCCGCGGCGATGCTGTTGCGCACGCGACGCAATGCAGATGGGCCTGAGCCAAGCGCAGGAGCGCGTGCGTTGTGGGCCGGCGTGGGGACGATTCTGTTCATTTTGGTCGGGCTGATCCCCATTGTGGGGCTCGTTGTTTGGTGGCTCGCCTATCTCGTCGGCCTCGGCGCGGTGACGTTCATGGCCAAGCGTGCATTGTCACGTCCCGCTGCGGCCGCTGCATAGAAAAAGGCGCGGTTGCTGGGAGGATGCAACCGCGCCTTTCTTTGCGCCGCCCAGAGGAGGGGATCAGGCGACGATTTGAGCAGCTTGGGCGAGGACGCCGAAAGCGATCGGCACGAACAGCGCGAAAGCGGCGAGGAAGGCATAAAGCTTGGTCATTGTCTTGTTTCCCTGATGTCTCTGTTTGGCGGCGCTTATGACCTAGAGATGCGCGGATGCTTCGAACGGATGCGCATGGTGAAAACTTTTTTGCGCTGAATTTTCGGCATGAACCGCAAACAGAAACGCGGGGCCGAAGCCCCGCGTCGTTGATGCATCGTCGTAATAGTGAAAATTAAGAGACGATGCCCGCAGCCAGCATCAGCGTTGAGAACGCCACCGGCGCCAACAGAACAAAAGCTACGGCGATCGAAGCGGTCTTAAGCGCGGCGATCTGTGCGTTGAGTTTCGACATTGTCATTTTCCCTCTGGTGTTTGTCGCTTCGAGAGGGAGATGCACGGACGCCCGGATTTGGATGCGCAACGCACACATGCAAATTCGCAGCTGCTGTGATTCAGGCAAAGGAAAAGGCGCGAACCTTTGGGAGTTCGCGCCTTCCTAGATTGACCGTCGCGGGCGGGTTTGGGGGATCAGGCGACGATCAAAGCGGCTTGGTTCAGCGTGGCGAAAGCAACCGGCGCCAGGAGCGCGAAGGCGGCTGCGAAGCTGATGAACTTAAACATTGGTGGCTCCCGAAACTGTGTGACTGCGTGTCTGAAACTCTGATGCAGTTAACCTAGCGATTGGATGCAGGAGCCGCCGTGACCCCGGTCACACCGCGTTTTGGCGCGACCGGGGCCCGCGAAGGGCCTTACCGCGGCGGAGCCGGCGGTTGGGGCGCGGAGGGCGGCGCGGGCGGCTCAGGCGGTGGCTCGAAGCGGATTTTGCCGTCGCCATTGCCATCGCTCGCATCGAAGAAGCGAAGCTGCTGAGCGCGGAATTCGTCGCGTGACAGCGCGCCGTCGTGATTGCGGTCGAACTCTTCGCTGTTGGCGAAGAACATCATCATCATCGGCGGATGCGGCGGCATGGGCGGCATCGGCGGCATGGGTGGCATGCCTGGCGCTCCGGGCGGGCCTTCGATGAGTTCGCCGTTCGGACCCCGGACGATGACGTGGCGGTCCACGTGACGATCGCCGTCGTGATCCGCGTGCTCGGCATCGCTGTCGCGCGTGACAAAGACGCGCCGGCTTTGATTGTCCCCTTGATTGCAAATGATGGTGACCGTTTGGTCTTGGCCAGGCGCAGCGCTTTCAGGTGCAACTGTTCGCGTGCACCCCGGCCCCAGTGGCCCGTCGGGCCCCTCCGCGCCGGGCGCGCGCATTTCGAAAGTGCGCACATGCGCCTCGTGATCAGCCTCGTTCAGCCGGCCGTCATTGTTTGAGTCCATTTCCTCAAAGTTGCGGTCGGCCAGGGCGCTCGCTTCCTGCCGTGAAAGCCAACCATCGTGATTGGCGTCCGCATCACCCATCCGATGTTCGCCAGGTGCGCCGTGCCAGACAAACACCCGATCGTTCTCTTGCCGCTCTTGTTGTTGCGCAGACGCCGCCATCGTCGTGGCCGCCAGCGCGACGCCTAAAGCCAAAGCCAGTTTCATGGTGAATTCCCTTCGCGGGCCCTTCATGGGCCCCGTTCTGGGCGGACCATCGCCGCGCTGCGTTTCCCCTGTACGTCAGCGCTGAAACATTGGCGAAATAAGCTTCAGGTAGGCCTGGGCGGACCTCGACGGGCGCAAAGCCTGTCGCAAACAGGGCTCTCAGCCTACAAATGCACGCCGTGTCCGAAACAACTCAGCCGCCGCGCGTTCTGATCGTCGATGACGATCCGGCCATCCGCGAGGGGCTCGTGGAGGTGTTCGAGCGCGCCGGGTTTGCGGCGATTTCGGCCGGCGACGTGCAGGCCATGGAGCGGGCGCTGGATTCGAAGGGCGCCGATCTGATCGTCCTTGATCTGATGATGCCCGGCGAAGACGGGCTCTCGGCTTGCAAGCGGTTGTCCGGCAAGGGGCGGCCGCCGATCATCATGCTCTCCGCCTTGGGCGACGACGCTGATCGTATCGTCGGTCTTGAAATCGGCGCTGACGATTATCTCGCCAAACCCTGCAACCCGCGCGAACTGGTGGCGCGCGCTCGCGCTGTGTTGCGCCGCGCGAAGGAAACTGATGCGGCCCCCGCGAGCGACTCGATCAAGTTCGCCGGCTTCCGCCTCGACATCGCTCGCCGCGAACTCAACGATCCCGATGGCGTCGTTATTCCGCTCTCCGCCGGCGAGTTTCGTTTGTTGCGTGCTTTCGTTGAACGCCCCCAGCGTGTGCTGACGCGCGAACAATTGCTGGACTATGCGTTCGATAACGACGCCGATGTGTTCGATCGTGCTGTCGATGTGCAAGTGAGCCGCTTGCGCCGCAAGCTCGAACGGCCCGGCGGCATCGAGATTATCCGCACTGTGCGCGGCGAGGGTTACCTGTTCGCCGTCAAGCCGGCGCCATGATTGGCGCACGCAATGAACGCGCAGGCGGCATGCCGATCGCCGTTTATCTTGGCCTGTTGGTCGCGCTGGCGCTTGCGTCAGCGTTTGTTGCGATTGTCGCCATCGTCATTTGGCTGCCGCCGCGCCCGCCTGACGTGATGCGCGCCGATGTGGTCGCCGATGTGTTCACGGCTGGCTATCAGCACATGACTGAGACCGGTCAACCCATGCCGGACGGCGGCATGTCCTGGCGCATCACCGACAACGCACCGTTCCGGACGGCGTCGCCAATGATGCGGCCAACGCAGCAGATGTTGGCGGGACGCCTGCAATTGCGTCCGGAACAGGTGGCGGCGAACGTAGGTCACGTGGCGCGCAGCGATGTTTTCGTTTTCCGCGTGCGCGAAGGTGATGGCCCCGTTCACGTCGAAGGCGACCACATCATCGTCAACCGGCAGTCAGCGGAGCAAGTGGAGCGGCACATTCGGGAAATGCGTCCTTTCCACGTGCGCGCGCCCGAAGAACCCGACGCACCGCCGGTCGCGGAAGGCGAGGGTCTGCAATGGGAAACGCCGAATGTCATCGTCGAGCGTCGTGTCCCCGGCGCCGCAGTACCAACCCCGCCCGTACCACCGATGCCGCCACCACCCATGTTCGCGCCAGCGCCTGCGGGTGTGATGCTGATCTCAGGATTTGAACTCGCCGCGCAACTTCCAAACGGCCGTTGGCTCGTCATGCACCAGGGGCGCAATTGGGAGGAGATGAGCTGGATTGCGCGTGCCGCCCTCATCATTGGCGGCACGCTGACTGTGCTTACTCTGCTGGCCGTTTTGTTCGCACGGCGCCTGACGCGGCCGATCCGCAGCTTCTCGGACGCGGTGCAGGCCGTCGGCGTCGATCCGCAGAACGAGCCCGTGCGCGAGCAGGGGCCGCGCGAATTGCGCGGCGCCGCGCGTGCAGTCAACACCATGCAGGCGCGTTTGCGCGCCTTGATTGCTGACCGCACCAAGACGCTCGCCGCCGTCGCGCACGACATGCGTACGCCTTTGATGCGACTACGCCTCGCCGCGGAAAACGCGGCACCTGAACAGCGTGACCGTATGGCGAAGGAAATCGAGGAAGTCGAAGCGCTTGTCGCCAGCTTCATCGCCTTCGCCCGCGACGATCCGGCGGAAGAGGCGCGCGTACGCTTGGATATTTCCGCGCTGCTGCAGAGCATCGCCGACGATCACGCCGAGCACGGACGCCAAGTGAGTTTCGAGGGCGAAGAGCGCGTGGTGGTGACGGGCCAATCGCTCGGGCTGAAGCGGCTCTTCTCCAACCTCGTCGACAACGCTCTAAAGTATGGCTCAAACGCGCGCCTCACTTTGCGCCGTGAGGGGGCGCAGATCGTCGTCGATGTGGCCGACGATGGGCCAGGCGTCCCGGCCGATCAGCGCGAAGCGGTGTTCGAACCATTCGTGCGGCTGAACGAAGAAGGCACACGCGGCGCCGGACTGGGTTTGGCTGCGGCGCGCTCGATCGCCCGTGCACATGGCGGCGACATCGTCATTCTCGACGCCGAAAAGGGCGCGCTGCTACGAGTTACGCTGCCTGCCTAAGCGTGCAGCACGAGCGCTGCCTTCAAGCCCGGGTGATTATCTTCGAGCACCAGTTCTCCGCGATGCAAATGCGCGCAGGCTTCGACGATCGCGAGGCCTAGCCCCACACCTTCGGGCGTGTCGCCGGAGCCAAGGCGTTTGAATCGTTTTACGGCATCCGCGCGTTGATCGGCGGGAATGCCTGGTCCGCGGTCGGCGACGACAATGCGTGTGCAGTCCGCTTCGTGCAGCAAACGGACATTCAAATCCGCGCCGGGCGGGGAATGCTTGATGGCGTTGTGCACAAGATTGCCGATCGCCTGCATCAGCAATGGCTTGTGGCCGAGGATGATGCTTCCGGTCGTCTCGATACTGAGCCGCACATCGCGTTCCTCCGCCATGGGCAGGAAAAGCTCGTGCACATCGTGCAGAAGCGCGGCGAGATCGACTCTCGTCATCGCGTCGCGCGAGAGCCCGCCTTCGGCGCGGGCAATGTCGATGAGGGAGGAAAACGCGAAGATCGTTTTCTCAGTTTCGGCCAGACCGGCCTCAAGCGCCGCCTGTTTCTGCGAAGGCTCCGGCGCGGCAACGCCGCGCTCCAATGTTGAACGCAGCCGCGCCAGCGGCGTGCGAAGGTCGTGCGCCAAACTATCGGTGACGGTCTTCAAGCCCGTGATCAGATCCTCGATCCGATCCAGCATGGCGTTTTGAGCTTGCGCGATTTGCTCAAAGGGGCCCGAGCCGCCGTGCGTCGGCGTGCGCGCGCCAAAGCGGCCTGCGGTGATTTGCGCGGCCGTGTGCGAAAGTTCGCGCACGCTGCGCATTGCTATTGCGAGCAGCAGACCCGGTGCGAGTAGGCAGGCGAGGGCGACGATGGCGATGGCTAGTTCGGCAACACGCAGTACTGCGCCGGAGAAGGCGCGCTGCATGTCTTCATCGCGGCCGATCAACAACTGCGCACCATCCGGCAGTGTGCGCACCGACGCATGGACAGGGCCGGTGGGTGTGGCCAGAGAAAACCAATCAAGATTGCTCGGCAGTCGTGGCCAGGCCGCGAGGTTGCCGGCGAGCAAATGTCCGCTCGCATCGGCGATGGCGAAGACGTGGTGGGTGCCGGCGAGCCGCGCATGGCGGGCGATGTCGCGCACAAGCGCTGCTTCGCCTTCTTCGCGGCGAAGCTCGGAATAGAGGTCGAGTTCGTTGGCGGTCGCGTCGCTCTCAAGCCGCATGATCAAGGCTTGGCCGGCATTGTTGACGAGCCACAAGCCGCCCCCGCATGCGGCCAAGATTGCGAGGATTGCTGCAACGATGGCGGCAACCGGAATATGCGAACGCCACAACGTCGCGGTCATGGATTTTCCGAGAGCCGGTAGCCGACGTTGCGGATCGTGTGCAGGACAGGGCGGTCGTTTTCGCCGTCGATCTTCTTGCGGAGGCGTGAGATGTGCGTGTCGATCAAACTGGTGTGCGGATCGAAACGATAGTCCCAGATTTGCTCAAGCAGCATCGTGCGCGTCACCACGCGGTCCTTATGGCGCATCAGAAGCTCGAGAATCTGAAACTCGCGATGCATCAACTCGATCGGCCTGATGCCGCGCGCGACACGCCGACGTAGGCGATCAAGCTCCAGGTCAGCGCAGCGCAGCACTGTTTCTTGTTCGCCGCTTGCATTGCGCTGCGCCAAGAGATTGTCGAGCCGGGCATGCAACTCAGAGAAGGAGAATGGCTTGGTCAGATAATCGTGTGCGCCTGCGCGCAAGCCGGCGACACGTTCGTCGGCGTGTGCGATGGCAGACAAAATGATAAGCGGCGTGCGGTTCTGCGCGGCGCGCAGCGCCTTCAGAAGCGACAACCCATCCAAGCCAGGCAGATTGCGGTCGAGCACGATGGCGTCGAACGTCTCGCTCGTCGCGAGATGCAGCCCATCCGGGCCTGTCGATGCTTGTTCGACGGTGAATCCAGCTTGCCGTAGGCCGCTGATGACGAAATCCGCGGCTGTTGGATCGTCTTCAACGACGAGAATGCGATCGGGCATGGGCGCTCCCCAAAACCGGCGGCAGAGCGCGCCTGCATCGCGGCAACTTCGCGGCATTAACCTGCGGCATTTGGGCGTGCGCGACTTACAGATTTGCGAGTCGTGCGTCAGGCGCGCGCAAACACGGCGGCGCAGTTTGCCCCCGTCGGCGCAAGCATAGTGCGCCAGCCATCAGGGAAGCTCACATGAAAACCACTCTTCTCGCGCTCGGCGCAGCGACCTTCATCGCTCTGACCGCGCCCGCGTTCGCCGGCCCGCCAGCAGCGAGCTCAACGCCCGCCGCCGCCAGCAGCAGCTCGTCGGTGTCGACGCCGGCGCGTTCATCCAGCAGCGCGAACTCGATGCAACAAGTCGTCTCCGCCGCGCAAACCAAGTTGAAGGCCGACAGCATCTATACCGGCGCCATCAACGGCCGCCGCGATGCCGCGACCATCGCCGCCATTCGCACCTTCCAAACGCGGAATCATCTGACCGTGAATGGGCGTCTCGACGCCTCGACACGGCGGGCCCTGGGGATTTAACGCTCCCCCTCCCTCCGGGGCTCGGCGGCCGGCGTGTTCACATCCCGCGCCGGCCGCTGCCTTCTTTAAAGGTCCCGCGCTACGCGAAATCCCAGGTAGCTGTCGCGAAAGTTGGAATTGATCCAACCGCGTACTGCGGGGCGAATATAGAGCGGATAGTTCACCCACGACCCGCCACGGATGACGCGCTCACAATTTGCATCCGGCTCTGACGCGGCCGCTGTATTCCGTCCTTCGCTATATGGTCCGTAGCAATCCTGCACCCACTCCCAAACATTGCCCGAAGTGTCGAAGAGTCCAAAGGCATTGCTGCCGAACGAACCTACCGGGGAGGTATTGACCCAATTGTCACTCCCCGCGGCAAGGCCGGAACAGCACGTTTCGGCGCCGTAGTTGGCGTTGTCGTGTGTGGCCGACGATCCCCACCAGTACGGAGTCGCCGCACCAGCGCGCGCGACGTACTCCCACTCAGCTTCAGTAAGAAGACGATAGTGCTTGCCCGTGATTTGGCTGAGCCAAGCCACATAGGCTTGCGCGTCATTCCAGCTGACGCAGACGACAGGATGATCGTCGGTCTGCGCGAAAGCAGGGTCTGCCCAAGAGCCTTGCGGATCGCGGCCGAAATTCGCCGCGTTGACGGTGTTGGGCGGGCCGCTACCGGGCGCCGCCCGGTCCGTGACACAATTGGTTTCAATCACTCTATTGGCAGCGCGCGAGAAGATCGCAAACTCTCCACGTGTAACCTCGAATCTGCCGACAGCAAACGGGTGCGCTATGGTAACGACATGCATGGGTCGTTCGTTGGTGGAGCGGCTCATCTCTGCTTCAGACGATCCCATCGTGAATGTGCCAGTTGGCGCGATCACCATTTCCGGGGCTTCGGCCCTATCCCAGATCGAAAACGGCGCAATCTCAGCTGACCGCTCGGCGGTGCTAAGGAACGCGGCAATTTCTGCGTCTATGTTGCGGTGAGCCCCGCGCCATGCACGCCAACGCGTTTGGCGCATTTCGTAGGTTTCGTTGCGATACGGTCCCCGCGGGGCAACTTGGGAATTCACGGCGCAAGCCGCGAGCAATGAAATTGCTACTGCGATCAGCGCGCGTCTCAAGGTCATGTAAGCCTCCTCGTGAAGGGATACGACACCGGACAAAGATCAGAGGATAGAGACGTGCGACGAAGCGCAGTATCGACCGCCGGTTATTCGCTGCCGCGAAAGCGCCCGTCGCCTTCTTCCGTGACGAGCACCACGTTGGGATTTTCTGGCGCCGGATTTTCGAACAGGCCGATATCCAAGTCCTCTTGCGGCGCTTCCGGCTTTAATGGCGCGGCGACTCTTTCCGCCAATTCGATGCGCTCAGCGGGAGCAAGCGGCGCCGCAACACCGGGCGCGTGCATCGGCCGCCAATAGCTGATCGCCAACGCAAACTTGCCTTCGCGCTCGACGATCTCACCCAGGCCTTTGCGAACAACAGCAGCCCAACGCTTCATGAGCTGTTTGTGATCGACATACAGGTTCGGCAGCACCTCGCGCGCGAGTTCGGCGGGCGTTCCAAGCAATGCGCGCGCCTCCTCGGGCGTGCGCGCGTGCCCAAGCGGCTTTTTGATCGCGGCTTCGCCGGTGCGCGCCACAGGTGCGGGCGGAGCAGGGCGCCAATAGCGCATCGTCACGCGCCAAGCGCCCTCGCGCCATAGCAGTTCATACCGCCCCGAACCGTAGAGCTCCGGCACGGCGGCTTCCGCCGCTTCCGGTGTCTCGAATGTCTCAGGTAGTTCTTCGACCGCAAGGAACACGGGCCCGCCTGCGCGCGAGGTGGCTTCATCCTCGGTGCGCACGAGCGGCGCGTTCGGCTCGCGCGCCGCCGCCAGGTTCGCCGCTAAGGGGAAAATGCTCATATTCGGTCGCGAAGAACGCCCAAGCTCATGTTCAACATCGGATAAAAGTAGGCGCTACGCTAGTCTGACCCAATGGACGTGAATGCATTGCGCACCTGGGGGCTAGCCGTGAGCGCCGCTGCAATGGCAGGCGCGCTGGCCATTGCGCTGATAGACAGCGCGCCGCAACGCTCTGGGCCGAGCGACTTCGCGCCCACTGCGGAGGACGCAAGCGCAATCATTGTACGGTTCCAGGGCGATGGCCCGATCGCGCGCGCAGTGCGCGCGCATGATGAACAGGCCGTCGCTGCGCAGCTCGGGCGCCAGACAGATCTCGCAGGCCTTTGCTTCGGCAGTTTCGTTGAGGGGACGGACGTTATGCTCAGCCCATGCGATCCCGCTGCACTAGACATTCAAAGTCTGCTTCGGCGCTTGCGGGCGATGCGCTCCGTCGCGTACGCGGAAGTCACCACTGCGCCGCGCGCGCCGGAATAGAGGAGACGAACCATGGATGCTGGCGGCAGCGCGCAGATTGGCGGATATGAAGAGCGCGTCATCGCCACAGTCGATGGTCTCGCGCTTTACGCGCGCGACTATCCCGCGCTCGCGCCAGTGACCGGCGTTCCGGTGATTTGCCTGCATGGGCTCACGCGCAATTCGCGCGACTTCGAAGTGATCGCGCCACGCATCGCCGCACTCGGCCGGCGCGTTGTCGCTCCGGATATGAGGGGTCGTGGCAAAAGCGCCAACGATCCCGATCCCGCGCACTATGTGCCGGCGGTCTATGCGCAAGATGTCGTGAAGCTCATGGATGCGCTTGGCGTTCCGCAGGCTGTGTTCATCGGCACCTCGATGGGCGGCATCATCACCATGGTGCTGGCGACTGTTGCGCCTGATCGCATTGCCGCGTCCGTGCTGAACGATATCGGCCCGACGCTGGCCGCTGAAGGACTCTCCCGCATCGCTGGCTATGTCGGCCACGTCCAACCCGTTGCGGATTGGAATGCAGCGGCGAACGCCGTGCGCGGAATAGCCGGTGTTGCCTATCCGGATCGCGCTGACGACGACGCGTTTTGGCTCGCTATGGCGCGGCGTACGCACCATCAGCTGGACGATGGCCGCATTGAACTTGATTACGATCCGCACATTGCGCTCGCGTTCGCGGACGTCGATTTAGATGCGCCGCCGCCGGATATGACGCCGCTGTTTCAGGCGCTGGCGCAAAAACCGTTGCTCTCCGTACGCGGTGCTATTTCCGATCTCTGCCCGGCCGATGTGGGCGCCGCCATGCTTGCGCTCAAGCCTGACGTCGATGCCGTCGAGATCGAGAACGTCGGCCACGCGCCCACGCTGGATGAACCTGCAGCTTGGGATGCGATTCTCGACTTCTTAGCGAAGGTTCCTTAACGCCAAACGGCTAGACTGCGCCGTGAACAAGATCGCGGCACTCTTTGTAAACCATGAGCAGAAGCGGCTGCACACGATGTGGCGCCTGCTGCTGCAGATTGCTGCGTTCTTCTTGCTCATCATGGTGTCGGTGGGCGTCGCTTCGCATGCGCCGAATGCGGCGAGCGCGGAACTGATTAGAGCTTGCCTGTACCTGTTTGGCGGTTTGGGCTTCGCGTGGGCGATGGCGCGCTTCATCGATAAGCGGCCTTTCGCCGACTACGGACTGCGCCTTAGTCCCAGCTGGTGGATCGATCTGGCGTTTGGTCTCGCACTCGGGACAGCGCTGATGAGCTTCGCCTTCTTTTCGATGCTAAGCAGCGGCTGGGTCGTCGTTCAGAGTGTCAGCGTCACGAACTTGGCTATTCCGTTCGCTGCCGCCTTCCTCATCAAAGTTCTCGTCATGATCGCGGTCGGGGCAAATGAGGAATTGACCTTTCGCGGATACCAGTTGCGCAATCTGGCGGAGAGTTTTTCCCGCTTTGGACCGCGCCGGGCCGTGGGGTTCGCGATGCTGGTCTCATCCGTCGTGTTCGGCCTTCTGCACCTCGTGAATGAACTGAGCGGCGGTGCGTTGCTGAGTCCGCTTGCCACGCTGAATCTCATTCTGTGGGGCGTGATGGCCGCGCTGCCATTTCTGCTCACTGGCGAACTTTCGATTTCGATCGGTTTGCACATCTCCTGGAATCTGTTTCAGGGAACGGTTTATGGCTTGCCCGTCAGCGGCGCGGCGCCAAGGACGCATTTGCTCTCGACGCTGGATAGCGGACCGGATTGGTGGACGGGCGGCGCCTACGGTCCCGAAGGCGGTTTGATCGGCACCGTGTTCATTCTCATCGGCACGATCGTGGGCGCGCTGTACGTAATGTGGCGGCAGAAGCGCCGGCTTGCTCTGCACGCGCCACTGGCGCTCTATCTGCCCCGCGCTGGCGTTAGTTCAGCGACCGCCTGAACAATTCATCGTATTTGGCGCCGTCGAAGGGGATGGCGTTCGAATTGGTGGCGATGTCGCTCAGCGCGTAAGTGCGCGTGTCGTCGGTCCAATGCGCTTCGGTGACGCCCATAGCGGAGAGCGACGCCGGTAGGCCGATGCGCGCATTGAGGTCGGTGATCGCTTGCGCCAGATCGGCCCCCGGCGCCAATCCTAAGGCCCGGCGCAGTCGCGCGGATTTGTCTTCCGCCGCGTTGCCGATCATCGCCAACGAATGCGGCAGGATCACTGCGTTTAGCGTGCCGTGATGAAGCTTGAGTTCGTGGATGCGCCCGAGCGCATGCGAAAGTCCATGCACCGCGCCCAAACCCTTCACGAACGCAAGCGCGCCTTGGAACGAGCCCATCATCATGTGCCAGCGTGCGTCGCGATCCGATCCGTCGCTCACGGCGCGCTCGATGTTCGCGCCCAAACGCTCGACGCCATCGAGGCCGATCGCTTCCGCCGGGGGATGCACTACAGGCGAGAGCACCGCTTCCATGCAATGCGTCATCGCATCCATGCCAGTCGCTGCCGTGAGCAGCGGCGGCAGGCCAAGGGTCAGCTCCGGATCGCACACCGCCGCCTTGGGAACGAGGTGCGGCGAGATGAACGTTTCCTTTCGGCCGTTGTTGAGGATCACCACCGCGCCGACGGAAACTTCGCTGCCGGTGCCCGCTGTCGTCGGCACTGCAACAAGCGGTGGGATCGGCGTGATGAATCGCGTTCCGCGTTGCGAGCCGCCCAAGCGCTCGAACGGGCCTTCATGGGTGACCATCAGGCCCATCGCTTTAGCCAAATCCATCGACGAGCCGCCGCCGAAGGCGATGATGCCGTTCGCTTCGGCGGCGCGGTAATCGTCAGCCGCGCGCGTCGCAGCGCTCTCCGTGGGATTGGCCGGCGTGTCGGCGAAGACGCCTGCGGGCGGCTCGCTCAGCGCCGCCAAAAGGCGGTCGAGCAAACCGTTAGCTTTCAGCCCCGGATCTGTAACCACGAACGGCCGCGTGACGCCCAAGCCCTTCAACACTTTCGGCAGCTGCGCCATCGCGCCGAAATCGAAGGTGCAGGCAGTGAGGTAGTTCATCTGGGCCATGGGTGTCGCTCCGCTTCGTTTCGATAGCGGTACACGCCAGCTTTGTCGAAGCGCCGTTCACATCACGTCGCGGCAAGCTTTGAGTAACTGGAAACCAGTCGCCGCTAGGCTGCGGCCTCATGGCCACCGTTCTCGATATCTCCAAGCTTTCGGTCACGTTCGACACACCGGACGGCGAGGTGAAAGCGGTCAAGAATCTGTCCCTCTCGGTCGAGAAGGGCGAATGCCTCGGCATTGTCGGCGAAAGCGGCTCGGGCAAGAGCCAGACTTTCCTGGCCGCCTTCGGCCTCAGCAGCGAGAACGCCGCCGTCACCGGCTCCGTTAAGTTCCATGACCGCGAAGTCCTCGGCATGTCGCGCAAAGAGCTCGACAGCTTCCGCGGCCGCCACGCGGCCTTCGTCTTCCAGGATCCGCTGACGGCGCTGACGCCGCACATGACCATCGAAGCGCAGATGCGTGAAGTGCTCTCGCACCATTTCCAGGTCCGTGGCGCCGCCGCGCGTCAGCGTGCGATCGAGTGGCTTGAGCGCGTGCGGGTGCCGGAAGCAGCGCACCGCCTGACGCAATATCCGCATGAACTCTCTGGGGGCATGCGTCAGCGCGTCATGATCGCCATGGCGATGATGGCCGAGCCGGAACTGCTGATCGCCGACGAGCCGACAACTGCGCTTGACGCCACTGTGCAAGCGCAAGTGCTCGATCTCATCGACGATCTGCGCCGCGACACCAATGCGGCGATTGCGCTTGTCACGCACGACATGGGCGTCATCGCGCGGATGGCGCAGCGCGTGGCTGTGATGCGCCGCGGCGAAATAGTCGAGACGGGGAGCGTCGAAGATATCTACAGACACCCGAAGAACGAATACACGCGCATGCTGCTGGAAGCCGTACCGCGCATCGATGGCGCGCGTGCGCATCAACTCACACCGCCCGAACCCGGCCCGCCGATCCTCGATGTCGATGATGTGCGCGTGAATTTCGATATCCGCGTCGGCGGCGGCGTGTTTCCGAAAACCAAGCCCTTGCGCGCCGTTGACGGCATCAGCTTCGGCGTCCGCGCGGGGGAAACGCTGGGAATCGTTGGCGAAAGCGGCTCGGGCAAATCGACCTTAGCCCGGGCCGTTGTGCAACTCATGCCGCGCTCTGCGGGGGCGGTGAGTTTTCTCGGGCGCAATCTGCTGCCGAGCGAGAAGGAGGCGATCCGCAAGGCGCGTCAGGATTTGCAGATCGTTTTCCAGGATCCGCTCGCCAGTCTCGATCCGCGCATGACCTTGGGCTCATCGATCGCCGAGCCCTTGCTTGCGTTCGAGCCGTTGTTAACGCGGCTGCAGCGCGAAGAGCGCGTGAAGGAAATCATGCGCCAGGTCGGGCTCGATACCGAACTCATCAACCGCTACCCGCACGAACTTTCGGGCGGGCAGAACCAACGCGTCGGCGTCGCCCGGGCGATGATCCTGAAGCCGAAGCTTGTGGTTTGCGACGAAGCGGTGTCGGCGCTCGATGTTTCAATCCAAGCGCAGATCATCGCGCTGCTCATCGATTTGCAGCGCGAGTTTCACACTTCGATCCTCTTCATCAGCCACGACCTCGCTGTCGTGCGTGAGATCAGCCACAACGTGCTCGTGCTCTATCTTGGCCGCGCCGTGGAATACGGGCCATCAGAAGCCATTCTCACCGATCCGCGCCATCCTTACACGAAGGCGCTCTTGGCGGCGGCGCTCGCGCCCGATCCGCAGGCGGCACGGCAAGCGAGCCGCGTGCGTCTCGTCGGCGATTTGCCCAGCCCGCTCGATACACGCGCGGGCTTGCGCTTCCTCAAGTCGCGCATCGTGGACGATCCGGATGCGCCGCAATACCGGCCGCAATGGCTCGAAGTCGCGAACGGTCACTTCGTGGCTGAGCACGACGCAGAAGATATCGCGGCGGCCATCGCCGCCGAATAGGCGCGCGTTCCGCCTAAACGAAAAGGCCGCGCACCTGGCGATGCGCGGCCCTCAATCTTGGGCTTGGAGCGCGTGTTAGCGGTTGGGTTCCAAATAGTCGTTATTGACCCAGCCGTTGTTGTCGTTCTCGTCAGTGACGCGCCACCACATGCCTTCGCGCTCACCGGTCGGATAGACGACCGAGCCGGAGCGAAGATTGCGCAGCGTCGAACCCGAGCCGGGGCCAGAGCGCAGTGGCGCTGCTTGCGTCAAGCGATAGCTTTGCTGCGGCGATGCGGCGGCAGCCGAGCCGCCCGTGTCGAGCACGCCGAGTTGGCCGATGAGCTGCGTGTAGGCATCGATAAACGCAACCGTCACGACGCGGCCGATTTCGGTGTCGGTGTAGCCGCCGAGGCCAACGCCGCCGCCGCCGAGGAAGCCGACGCCGCCCCAGGTGAAGTTGCGGTTTTGCGCATTGCCTTCTGAGGAGATGGATTCCGTCGTGCGCACGTTGGTCAGCGCCAATGTTGTTTGCGCGGTTTGGCTGCGAACGCCCATGCCGCCGATCGCAGCGCCGAAGGTGCCGCCGACCATGCCGCCGAGTGCAGCGCCCACGCCACCGCCGCTTGCATTGTTGTCTTGCGCGATGACGTCCGCGAGCAGCACGTAGTCAGCCGCACGGATCTGGCCGCCGCCGACGTTCGAACCGCGTTGAAGATTGCCGCCGCTTGCGAGATCGCGCTCTTGCATCGCCGCATCGAGGCCCGCGCCGCGTTCAACAACCGTGAAGCAGCCCGATTGCTGGATGACGACGCGCAGCAGGCCTGCCGGCGGCTGCAGGCGGTAGGCGGTCCAGCCGGCCGTGTCGCCGTTGCGGATCGAGATCGTGCCCAGATTGCGCGTGCAGCGCGGCACTTGCGGCGTGGTGCTCGCGGCTGCCCGCGGCTCAGCGCTGGCTTCGGCCATGAAACCCGCGCATGCGAGGACAGCCACCGCCAATGCATTGAAAGCTCGACGCATTCTCACCCTCCATCCGGGGCGCGCGCAGAGGAGACGATTACGCGTACGCCCACCTATCCCTCGCCGACTGGGATAGCACGGGCCCGCGTCGAAATGGAACCGAGATTTCGTGGCTGTTAGGAAGCCAGCGCCCGCATCAAGTCGAGCCGGCGCATCGCCTTGCCTGGTAAGGCCGCCAGCGCCGCGTGCGGCGCCCGTTCGATCTGGCTGCGCACCGCATCTTGTGTGCGCCGCAGCGTCGCCGAGAAGCTCACGCCGGCGATGACGCCGCGCGAGAGTTGGCGCTGCGTCGTCGAGAGCTGACGTTTGAACTGATAATCGCCCGGACCGAAATCGACGTCCGCGATGCCATGATCGCCAGCCCAGCCGATGAGCCAGCGCGCCAGCTGTACGCCCGGCGAATACGAGTCGAACTCAGCGTCGTGCGCGAGAAGCCAGATGTGCAGCGTCCGCCCACTGCGCAAAGCGAACGCGGCGCCGACCAAACGCGCGTCGATGTTCATGGTGAAGAGCTGGCCTGCGAAGCGCGTATCGCGCGCTGCAAAGCAAGCGTCGAGCGCTTGGCGTACCCACGGCGTCGCCCAGGTTCGCGGCTGGCCTGTGCGCGCCAGTTGCGCGTTCTTCCAACCGATCAGCGTTTCAAAGTCGCTGGCGTTTGTGGATGCCGCGCGGAATTCTGGCGCGCCGCGTTCACGCGCGAACTTGCGCGCTTTCTTGTCGGCTTGCCGGACAAATTCGCCGCGGCGCAAACGCAGCGCAGCTTCGTAGAGATCGCGTCCGCCGCTCGTCTCGGCGATCCAGGAGCCGTCTATGCCACTCGCGGCAAGCGGCGTCGCGCCATCGGGCACGTGCGTGAGGTCAATGCGGCCGACTTTCAACGCGCGGCAGAGAAGAGCAGGCTCAACCTTGAGATCACGCTCCGCAACGACGCCCTGATAATCCGCGATCGGCGCGCCCAAGCCCATCGCCGCGAACCGCGACAAACGCTGCGCTGCGAAAAATCCGCGTCCGCCATCGATCACGCACACACGGGCGTCTGCGCGCGCCGCGCCGACAATCTGCGCCCAATCTGGCGTCAGATAAGGGCTCTGCAGCGCCGGTTGCGCGGCTTGATGGCCGCGCCACAGCGCAATGTCAGATTGGCCCAATTCCTTGGGATGTATCGTTTCGAGACGCACGCGCCCGCTCTTTCACCGCTTCGCGCGTCAGGGGAGCAAAGCGCGGGCCTCGCGAGGCGTTAATCGTTCTTCGGCTTGTTCGAGCCGTTCACCGGTGTGCCGCTGCGGCCGGCGATAAAGTCCGGCACGAAGCGCTCGAACGCCGATGCTGAGACCGCGATGTAGAGGAATGGCCCATCGGGATTGGAGCGGAAGTTAGAATCTACGCCAATCACGGAGAAGCCGTTGCCCTCGCGCACGAGGAACGCCGAACCGGAATCGCCGCGCGTCGTATCGCATTCATGCGCAAACGTGTCGTCATTGTAGAGCCGCACGATGTGGCAATTGATGTTCGCCGCCATTGTGTCGCCGGTGTCCCAACCGAAGCCCGCTTGATAGAGACCTTGCGCCCGGGCGCCGGGCAGGCCTTGCCCCGTGATGTTGCGGACGCCTGCGAAGCCGACGCGCTCGCCGATTGGATTGTCGAGCCGGATCAGCGCCCAATCCATGCCGTCGATGTCATCGGTGGTGATGAAGCGGTGATAGTCATAACGCGGGTTGAGGGCATAGGCGACCGAACGCGCCGTGCCGCCATTGGATGCGGTGAATACGCCGTTGGCGGTAACGCCGCTATCGCCGTTGATGCAGTGCGCGGCGGTGATGATGACGTTGCGCGCGATCAAGGTCGCCGTGCACGCTTCGCCCGATTGGTTCACGAACCGGCCGATGAAGCGCCAGGGCGTCTCGCGCGTGTTGACGCGCACGCGGTCGTCGCGGCCGAAGAAGTGATCGTGAATCGAGAGTGGCCGCTCGCGGCCGTGGCAATCAGTGCGGTCGGTGCGTGCGGCGCACGAACCATTGCCGCGGCCAGGCTCTTCACAGATGCCGTTGAAAGAGGTGGCGCACGCATCGGTCTGGTTGCGCATCCAAGAAATGCTACCGCAATCGGTGCGGTCCGTGCCTTGTGTGCAGGCGCCGGTGCCGAAATTGGGTTCATCGCATTCGCCGTCGCGGGCCCAGCGGCAACTGTCGTTCTCGCCTTCATGCAAGGCGCGGCAATCGGAATAATCCGTGCCTTGGCGGCAAGCGCCGGTGCCGATATCGGGATCGTCACACTCGTTGTCGTGCGCCCAGCGGCAGCTGTCGTCGCCGCGCGCAGGACCGCCGGTTGGCTTGCCGCCGTCGCGTTGTTTGATCGTAAAGGGCAGGGCGTGCAGCGCGCTGTGCGAAAGCTGAGCGAAGGTTGCGCCGTGGACGCGCTCCACGCCCGCGGCGGCCAGCAGACATGCTCCGACCGCCGCTACTGCCGCAAAAACGCGCATTCGTGTCTCCACCGCCCTCGGATCAAAGGCTTAGCGTGCGTCGCTCCCCCAGGGAAGCGGCGGGCGCCGCTTGATCTTGAGGCGCTCGTCTGAAACAAGCCGCGGCATGGCGCACCCAATCCTTTATCTCGGCAATAAGAACTATTCTTCCTGGTCTTTGCGGCCTTGGCTGGTGCTGAAATGGGGCGGCATTCCGTTCGAGGAGCGCATCGTTCCGCTGGGCGGTGAAGGCTACGGCCGCGCTGAAATCAAGGAAGTAAAGGCGGTGTCGCCGACTGGGCGCGTGCCGGTGCTGCACGTCGGCGATCACGTCATCAACGATAGTTTGGCGATCGCCGAATGGGCGGCGGAGCAAACGCGTTCGCTGTGGCCGGAAGATCCGCTCGTGCGCGCTGAAGCGCGCTCTGCGGCTTGCGAGATGCACTCTGGTTTCTTTGCGCTGCGCCGTGACATGGCGATGAACATTCGCCGCCGCGTGGAGCGCGAGCCGAATTGGCCCGATGACGTGCGCGCCGATCTCTCGCGCTTGTTTGCCCTGTGGGGCGGTCTGCGCGCCCGTCATGGCGACGGCGGCCCGTTCCTGTTCGGCAAGCGCACAATCGCCGATGCGATGTTCGCGCCTGTAATGACGCGGCTGCGCACTTACAGCGTGACCGCGCCGGAGCATGCGCAAGCTTATTGCGAAACAGTTTTTGCCGACGCTGCCTTCAAGGAATGGGAAGCAGCGGCCAGCGCCGAACCCTGGACCATCGACGTAACGGAAAAGCTTCACACATGATGAGATTGATTTGCGCTGCGGCGCTTCTGGCCTTGGCTGCCTGCGGAGGCGACCACGGCGAAAGCAACGTGATGCGCGAGATCGACCGCGCCGAGCGTCAAGAAAATCGAGAGGCGCAAGCCGCGGCGCAGAATTCTGAATCGTTCTTGGCGCAAGTGCGCGCGCAGCCCGGTGTCGAGGCGCGGCCTTCGGGCTTGTTGCTCGAACGCCGCGCACGCGGCAGCAATCAATCGCTCCCGCGACCGAGCGGCAATGCCGCGGTGCTCGTGAACTACGAAGGCAAGCTGCCCAGCGGGGAGGTGTTCGATTCCTCCTTCCAGCGCGGGCAGCCGGCGCAGTTTCCGCTGAACGCCGTCGTCTCCGGCTTCTCCGAAGCCATTCAGCAGATGCGCCCCGGTGATGAAGTGATCGCGACGTTTCCGATGGAGTTGGGCTACGGGCCGGAAGGCCGTCCGCCGGCGATCCCGCCGGCTTCGGCGCTGCAGTTCCGCATTGTGCTGCTGGCCTTCCAGGAGCCGGGCGGGCGCATCATCGAAGCGCCGCACTGAGGCATGAGCGGTATCGACGCTACACTCGACATCCTCACGCGGCTCATCGCGTTCGACACGACCTCGCGTAACTCGAACTTGGCGCTCATCGCGTGGGTGGAAGATTTTCTGCACACGCGCGGGATCGCGTCGCGCCGCGTGGCGAATGCAGACGGCACGAAGGCCAATCTCTACGCGCTGATCGGACCGGAGACGGAAGGTGGCGTCGTGCTCTCCGGTCACACCGATGTCGTGCCGGTGGATGGCCAGCCGTGGACGTCCGACCCGTGGATCGTCGCGGAGCGCGGCGGCAAACTTTACGGACGCGGCGTCGCCGACATGAAAAGCTTCATCGCGCTTGCGCTTGCACATGCTGATACAGCGCTCGCAGCGCCAATGAAGCGGCCGCTGATGCTGGCGTTTTCGTACGATGAGGAAATTGGCTGTCTCGGCGCGCCGTCGCTCATCGAAGCGATGGCGGGCTTTGGCCCGAAGCCAAGCGCCGTCATTGTTGGTGAGCCCACCAGCATGAAAGTCGTCTCCGCGCACAAAGGCGTACGCTCGTTCATGGTCGACGTCACTGGCCGCGAAGGCCATTCCAGCTTGCCCGATCAAGGCGTCTCGGCGGTCATGGAGGCGCTGAAGCTGATGAATCTGGTGGCGGAGATGGGCCGCGAAGGCCGCGCCGCTACGCATGCGCATTTCAATCCGCCGGGACCGACGCTGACGGTCGGCAAAGTTGAAGGCGGCACGGCGACCAATATTCTCGCGCGCAAATGCTCCTTCGTCTTCGATCTACGCGCGCCGGAAACGGCGCAGGCCGATGCTCTTGAAGCGCGTTTTCGCGCGGCGGCCACGGCGCTCGATCAGGAATTGAAGTTGCGTGCCACGGAAGCTGGCGTCGCCATCACACGCCGCTCTAACACGCCGGAATTAGCGTTCGCCCGGGACAGCGCTGCCGAAACTTTGGTGCGCGCCCTCACGGGCGACAATGAAACGCGTGCTGTTTCGTACGGCGCGGAAGCAGGTCTCTTCCAGCGCGCCGGCATTCCGACTGTGGTCTGCGGACCAGGCTCAATCGAGCAGGCCCACCAGCCCGATGAATGGATCGAACGCACGCAGATCGAAGAGGGCGCGCGCTTCATGCAGCGCTTGATCGAGCGCCTCAGCGCTTAGCTCGCCGCCTTCAGCGCCGCGGCCCGCGCTTCGTCATTCGCGTAGGCAATGAAACCGCGGATGATGAAAGCATCTTTAGCGTTGCCGTAGCGCACGGGCGCGCCATCAAATCTCATGATGTCGCCGCCAGCTGCGCGCAACACGGCGTGCCCGGCGGCCGCGTCCCATTCGCTCACGTCGCCGAAGCGGGGGTAGAGATCGGCGGCGCCTTCCGCCACGCGGCAGAATTTGATTGAAGAGCTTGCGTGCGTGATGAGCGCTTGCAAAGTGTCAGTGAATTTCTGGGTGCGCTCGTTGCGGCCCGAAAAGTCCGAGCCCACCACGCGCCAACGCGCCGGTGCACTTGCTTCGCTGCGGATCGGTGTCAGCGTTTCTTTGATCGTCAGCGTTTGCGGATCGTAGTGTGCGCGCAGTGCGCGACCCGGCTCGCCCGCATACAGCTCACCCGTCGCCGGCGCATACACCACGCCGACAACCGGCTCAGCGTTTTCCACGAGTGCGATGTTCACCGTGAACTCGTCGCCACCCTTGGCGAAACCCCGCGTGCCGTCGAGCGGATCGACGCAAAAGAAGCGCGCGCCGCATTCAGGAATGCGCCCCGCAGCGGACGCTTCCTCGCCCAGCATAGGCACGCTCGGCGCAAGCTTCGCCAGGCCAGCTTCAATCACCGCTTCCGCCCGTTGATCGGCGATGGTGACGATGGAGCCGTCGCCTTTGGTTTGCGCATCGAATCCCTCAGCGCGGACTGCCATGATCTCGCGCCCAGCGGCGAGCGCGAGCGTGATGAGATCGTCGAGGGATGGGCGTGTCATCTGCGCGTGGCTTACGAAGGGGCGGGAGCCTAGTCCAGCGCCTCAGGTGTATTCGCCGCAAGTTCTGCGAGCCACGTCGCCGCAGAGGCGTCGCTCGGCATGCGCCAATCGCCGCGTGGCGAGAGCGCGCCGCCGGAGACGATCTTCGGTCCGTTCGGTACGGCGGAGCGTTTGTACTGATTGGCGAAGAAGCGCTTCAGGAACACTTCGAGCCATTTCTTCAGCGTCGCGTAATCGTACTTTTCTCGCCACGCAATCCACGCGAGGAAGAGGATCTTGCTTGGCGCCAGCCCGTAGCGCGTGAGCCAATAGAGATTAAAATCCTGCAGCTCGTACGGGCCGACGATTGCCTGTGTGCTTTGGGGCGCGGCGCCCGGAATAAGTTCAGGGCTGATCTCGCTATCGAGAATTTCGAGCAGCGTTTGCGATGCTTCTGCGTCGAACAGCTTCGCATCCGACACCCAGCGGATGAGATGCTGGATCAATGTCTTCGGCGCGCCACCATTGACGTTGTAGTGCGACATGTGATCGCCAACGCCGTACGTGCACCAACCGAGCGCGAGTTCGGAGAGATCGCCGGTGCCCACGACAAACCCACCTTCTTTGTTCGCAAGCCGGAAGAGGTAGTCGGTGCGCAAGCCCGCCTGCACATTCTCGTAGGCGATGTCGTAAACCGGTTCACCGCGAGCAGCCGGATGATCCAAATCCTCCAGCATGCGCTGCGCCAGCGGCGTGATATCGACTTCGCGCGCGTCGATGCCGAGCGCGTTCATCAGCGCCCATGCATGCGCTTTGCTCGCTTCGCCTGTTGCAAAGCCCGGCATGGTGACGCCAACAATGCTCGTGCGTGGCAGTTTCAACAGATCGAACGCGCGTGCGGCGACGATCAGCGCATGCGTGGAGTCAAGCCCGCCGGAAATGCCGATGACGACGCGTTTCGAGTTTGTTGCCTCAATGCGCTTCGCTAGCCCCTGCACCTGAATATTGTAAGCCTCATAGCAATCGCGATCCCGGCGCGAGAGATCATCCGGCACAAACGGCAGGCGATCAATCTTGCGCTTCAGTTCAACCGCCTCAGCGGCGACGCCAAGTTTGAACTCCACCGCTGAATAGCGCGTCGCCTCAGCTTTGCTGTTGGTTGCGCAGTCGCGGAATGTTCCCAGGCGAATGCGCTCCATGGCGATGCGCTGGACGTCGATGTCTGCGGTCACGAGCTTGGGCTCGCGCGCAAAGCGCTCGCCCTCGGCGACATTCTCGCCCATTTCGTAACCGACAATCTGTCCGTCCCAAGCAAGGTCGGTTGTGCTTTCGCCGTAGCCGGAGGCTGCCAGCATGTAGGCGGCGGTGCAGCGTCGCGATTGCGCGTCACACAAAATAGCGCGGTCTTCCGCTTTCGCGATGACGATATTCGAAGCCGACATGTTGAGCAGAACCGTCGCGCCGCTCATTGCCGCGTAGGTCGAAGGCGGGATTGGCGCCCAGAAGTCCTCGCAAATGTCGACGTGAAAGGTGAAGTCGCGCAGGTCTGAGGCTGTGAACAGCAAGTCCGCTGCGCCAAACGCAACGTCTTCGCCGCAAAGCCGGATCAGATCGCTAACGTGTTGCCTGGAATTGGCGAAGTGCCGCTTCTCGTAGAACTCGCGATAGTTCGGCAAATACGTCTTCGCGACCACGCCAAGAATTTCGCCGCGATGAATGACGACAGCGCAGTTGAAAACAGAATTCTCGCTCCGCAGCGGCGCGCCGACGATCAGAATCGGAAAGAGTTTCTCGCTCTCGTCACGCAGCCGCGTGATCTGCGCTTCCACAGCGTCGAGCAATGCGCTTTGCAGCAGTAAATCATCGATCGCGTAGCCCGACAGCGAAAGCTCCGGCGTCAGCAGGATCGCTGCCTTCTCTACGTCCGCGTCGCGCCAGAACGCTAAGATGCGCTCAGCGTTCGTCGCCGGATCAGCCGGCGCAACCACGGGAGCGCACGCCGCCACGCGCACGAAACCGTGCGTATAAAGCGAGGTGAACCTTGCGGCTTGGGCGGATTGGGCTTTGCGAACGGCCATTAACCTAACACCGCGCAGTCTAGCACATTATGCTCAGCCTGACCATAAGGTCAGGAATTGTGCTCATCGGTGTCGATTTCGACGCGGTCATCGTAGCCTTTGCGCGCCGAGTAGAAGACGAGCGCCATTAAGCCGCCACCCACCACCAGCGAAAGCAATGTGCCGAGCCCGAGCGCGATCCAGCCGTGCACGCTCATGGCGGATGCGTCCCAGCCGGTCAGCGTGCCGAACAACACGACCGCGAGGATGCTCCCAAGCGAGACGATCAGCAGAAACGCCTTCATGGCGTTTCATGTGGGCTCAGTGGCCGCGCTCAGCAACGCGGCGCGGTGAAGCGCCGCTTGCGCCGTTACGGGCAGAAGCTTGGTTTCGCCACCGGCGCGCTCGCCGTGCGTTGCCGCCACTGGCCTTGCTCGTTGCGATAGCGCTCGTTCATGGCGATGCGGCCAGAGAACACTTCGCACGCAACGGCCGCCGCCATTTCGTTGACGGTCGCGTTCGAGGCTTGAGCGCGCTGCGTATAGAGGGCGCGGCGGCGAATGTTGTTCTGATCGACGTGGCCACGCACGTCAGCCGAAACCGAAGCGCCAGGCACAACGCCCAGATAGCCGTCAGCCTGTTCGCCGACTTGGCCAGCTGCGCGCGCAGCGGCGAGCACCGGATCGCCCGCTTGCGCCCATGACGGCGCGGCCAGCGCCAATGCGCCTGCGGCCAGCGCGCCGGCGGCCAGAAGAGCGAGAGTGCGCGTCATTGCGGTGAGCCTCCGAAAAGATCCGAGTTTTGGTTGAGCAGGTCTTCGGCGTCGCGTTCGAGACGAACGATCACTTCCTGGCGGATGTTCACGTTCAAATTGATCTCGATCGGGCGGTCAGGCGCTTGGATCTGCACCGGGATGCAGCCCGCTGCAGCGATCGCCGCGCCAAGGCCAGTCAGCAAATGTGCCCGCATCGCCAAAGCTCCTCATCGTCCACGATAGAGAGGCGCGCCTGAACGCGCTCTGAAGCGGAACTTTATCTTGGGGCCGGGGCCGGTTGGTCAACCGCTTCGTCAGCAGGCTGGCGCGCATTGTTGATGATAGTTCCCGGGTCCGTGACCGAAGCCGCCGTCTGCGCCAGCCGGCGGAAGGGCGCCGTGAGGCGAATGTTGAAGTCAAATGGCACGCCGCGGACAGTGACATGGCCGATGCCGGGTACCTGAATGATCGGCCCGAGGTCCACCGCTTCGCCACTGTTGTGGCCGCTCAGATCGATGGATGAGACGACGTCGCCGGAAAGATCGCCGTCCAGCGTCAGCGCCAGTTGGTCGTAACGGAACTCCCGCAGCGCATCGAACGCGAGACGCGCCGGTCCGGCTGCGTCTCGTCCCACATCGCCTGTGTAGGAGAGCACGCCCCCCGGCGGCAGCGCACGCAGCACGCCATGGCGGATGATCGCGCTTTGCCGTGTCAGCGTGAGTGGGAAAGAGCCCTCGACACGTCCCGTCGCTGTCAGATCAGGAATGTTGAGTGAGCGGATGAGATTGCCTGCGTCCACGTCGCGAAGCGTCAGCTCAAATTCGGTTTCGTCGGCGCCAAGCGCAATCGTTGTCGGTCGCATCGCCAGCACGCCGCCGCCGAGCGCAAACTGCGCTTGTTCGATGGAGACGCGTCCCTCCGGCAGCAATTGGAAGCGCACATCGCCGTTGGTGACTGTAATGCCGGGATTAAGCGAGCCGATGGTGACATGCTGGCCGGGCGGCGTGGTCAGCGCGAAGAGGTCGTTGAAATAGACTTCGCCGCGCACGTCAGTGACCGCGGGAATTGTCGCCGTCGCCAACGAAACGCCGTTCAGCACAGTGCGGCCCGTGCTGGTGAGTTGCGACCGCGTCCAGGTGATGTCTCCGTCGATCGCGATGGGCCCACGCACGTTGTCGACAAGGCCGCGCGCCTTTTCTGAGATTTGATAGGGCTGCAGCGTCGCATCGAAAACGAGGTCGTTTCCGCTGATGTGGGCGACGCCGGCGCCTTCATCGATATCGTGGTGCGCTGTGAAGGATGCGAGGCGATGAGCCTGGTCGGCCAATTGGAGCTGTCCGGTCGCGTTGATTTGACCTTCGCGCAACATTGCATCCATGCCGACCAGGCGGATCGGGTTGAATAGCGGGCGTTCGGCGTCGGTCTCGGGTTGGCTAGCGGTCAGCAGTGCTTCCGCGGCTTCGACACGGATCACCGGCTTGTCGTCTTCAGGCGCTGCGCTCCAGCGACCGGCGATCGTCGATACTGCGCCGGGTAGAGCAGGATCGTTCAGTGTTCCTTGCGCGAATTCGCCATCAACGCGCCAGCCGTCACCAATATGTGCGTTCGCGGTCATCCGCTCCAAGACTACGGAGAGGCGTCGCGCTTCTGCGAGATCAATGGCGAGTTGCGGGGCATCGGCTTGCAAGGCGAGCGTCATGTCGCCGCTGCGGCCACTGAATCGGCCGATGACATTGTCCGCGCTCAAGCGCGCGGGCTGCGCGTCAGGTCCCGCCATGCGGCCGTTGAGGGCGAGGCGCTGAATGAGGAAGCCGCCGGAGAGCGCGCCGCCCGCATTGGCCGCGATCAGCGCGCCGTTGAGAGGGCAGAGCGCGAAGGCGCCGTTCGCAAACGAAAGGCCCGCTGCATCGAGCCCGCCGAGCCGCGTCGGCAAGCAGCCGTTGTTGGTGTTGACGCTCCAGCCATTGCGCCAGCGCACGCTGACATTGAGGTTCGGCGCAAGGTCGCGCACTTCGCCATCACCAAGCGGCCCGGTGATGTGAACCGGACCACCAAGATCCAGTTGACCGCCGCCTTGCGGCGCGAAGGAAATTCCGAAATCCAAATCGTCGCCGGCGATGCTCGCCCCTTCAGCGCGCCAGTTGGCGAGCGTCAGTGTACCGTCCGCTTCGAAAGGCGCATCCGGCGACCAATCGACGGTGTCGAGCAAGAGCGATGCATTCGGCGCGCCGCCGCCCGAGAGTTCGAGCGCGATCGCGCCGTGCAGTTGTGCGCCGGGCCACTGCAGCGTGAGCGCTGGGGCGTCTTGGCGAAGTGGAGAGAGGCGCAGCAACGCGCCTGACGCCGCGCGCGCGTCTGCAGGCGCCGTGATGCGAATGCGGAATCCGCTCTCATCGGCGCTGATCTGCAGAGGGACAGTGAGATCGAAACGGTCCGCCGCGCGATCCAGACTCGCGCGCGCTTGCGCGAATGTCGGACCGACAGGTGCGCCGTTGAGATCGGGAAACGCGCCGCGCACGCCGCGTTGAGCGCTCTCGTCCAGTCGCGTCTGCGCGAGCGAGAGACGCGCCGTGCCATTCATGCGCTCATCGCCGCTGAAATCGAGCGTGACAGTTCCGTTCGCGGTGGGGCGCTCCGAAACCAGCGAAAGGCCGTCAAAACGTGAACCGGAAAGCGTCCAAGTTGCTTGGCCCCGCGCCTGGCGGCCTTCGGCGCGCGCCTCAAAGCGCATCTCTCCGAGCGTGTTAGAGGCGTAAGCAAAACGCGCCGCGTTCAAACGCGCTTCTGCGCGCCACTCTTGCGGCTCAATGCTGTCGTCGCGCGCCACGCCTTCCAAACCGGCAGCGCCGCTCAACACGTTCGCGTTGAGATCACGGGAGCGCACGGAGTCGGCGCGCCACGCTGCTTCCACGTCATAGCGGCTCAAGTTGAGCGGCGTGCGCCCCATAATGCGCACGTGTGCCTTATCCAATGTGGCGCCTTCCCAGAGCAGTCGCGCCGCGTCGGCGTTGAGGCGGAAGGCGATGTTGTTATTGCGCGAGATGACAGCGAGATCGGCCGAGCCGCGACTAAGCGCATGCGCGCCGCGCGCTTGCGAAGTCTCAACCAGCCGCGCCGAGCCTTGAAAATTTTCTCCGAGAACGCCGGCGCCCTGAAACGGTGCGCGGAGCGCCCCGAATGGCGCATCGACGTTGAGAACGCCGTTTTCAATGCTCAGATCGATGGCCGGCAACGAAGGGCGCGCGCGGCCTTGGCCGCCGCCCAAACGGTCGAGTGATCCCGCCGACATCCGCCCGGCTTGATCGACGCGCAGCCGGATCTGCGGTGAAGCCAGACGTACGGCTTCCACGCGCGGGCTTAGCCCGTTCCATGACCAGCGCGCTTCGACTTCGGTGATCGCCGCGTCAGGTGATGTTGGCGAACCGAAACGAACGTCACGAAGGACAACCCGCCCGAAATCCAACGTCACAATCCGGAAGTCGGCCTCGGCGCCGCGTTCAGCCAGCGCGCCGCTCAGGAAAAAGCCCGCGATTGGAAACCGGAGGAACCAGAGCGCCAGACCAAGCGCAGCCGTGCATGCGACGAGCGCCGCAACAGCGGTCGTCCAGCCGATGAGCCATCGGCGGGGCGGTGGCGGAGTCGGTGCATCCGAGGTCTGCGGCGACGGATGTTCTTGACTCGCAACGGCCTGGTTAGACCTATGTGCCATTCTACTTCGCTTGGCGCGGTCCTTGCTCGACTTGACGGTCTCTTAGGTCGTTTCTTTCGTCGGCCAATGAAATGCCGCCAACACAGTTTCCGGTCGGATAACCAAAGGACTGAAAAGGCTTGTCCTTTGTGTGTTTTTCACTGAACCGGGCTTTTGGAGCATGAGGTTGAGAGCAGAATTCGCTCAAAGGCTCATGAAGGTCAGGAAAGGTTTAGCGGCGTTCAGCATTATGGCTGCCGCCGCGGGCCTGGGATTTGGCCTTGCTTGGAACGCCGGCTTGTTCGGCGGCGGCGCAGCCGTGGCTGCAGCAAACGCGGAAGTGCGCGAAGAAGCGGCCCTCCGCGCCGAGCAATTGGCCTTTACGGAACCTTACCTGGCGCACGAGGCGCGCGAACTGCGGGTCGCGAGCGGCGAAAGTCTTGCTGGTTTGCTAACGCGCGCGGGCGCGACGCCTGCAGATGCGAGCGCCGCGCTTTCATCGATCGCCAGCGTCTACGATCCGCGCCGCGTCCGCCCCGGCCTACCTGTTAGCCTCTACTTCTTCCGCGACGGCGGTAACGCCCAACTGACGGGCGTCGCGTTCCGCTCGGAGCCCGGTGCGTCCGTCACTGCCAATCGCACCACGGCAGGCGCGTTCGCCGCACGTGAAGTGCAAATGCCACTCACATTCGAAATCGCGCGGGTTGCTGGACCAGTGCAGGGCAGCTTGTATGCGAGCGCGCTCGCGCTCGGCGCTACGGACCGCGAAGTTTCTGCGTTGGCCACGCAATTCTCGTACGACATCGACTTCCAACGCGATGTGCGGCCCGGTGACCGATTCGAACTGGTGTTTGAGCGTTTCTACGATGACCAGGGCAACACAGTGCGGACGGGCGACTTGCTCTATCTCGGTTTCAATACGCGCAGCAGCGGCTCGCGCTCTTTCTATTCGTTCCTCGCGCCGGGCGACACGCGGCCTGATTGGTACGACGCCGATGGCAAGAGCGCGCGGCGCTTCTTGATGAAAACGCCGATCAACGGCGCGCGTTTGTCATCGGGCTTCGGCATGCGGCTGCACCCGGTGCTCGGCTATTCGCGCATGCACCGCGGCACCGATTTCGCCGCGCCCATCGGCACGCCGATCCTCGCGGCAGGTGAGGGCGTCATCGAACGTGCGAGCCCGTTCAGCACGTACGGCAACTACGTGCGCATCCGCCACGGCAATGGCTACGAGACGGCATACGCGCATATGCTGCGCTTCGCGCGCGGCATTCGCCCCGGCATGCGCGTCGTGCAAGGCCAGATCATTGGCTATGTCGGCACGACAGGCCGCTCAACGGGCCCGCACCTGCACTACGAGGTGCTGCGTGGAGGCGGGCAGATCAATCCGAACACCCTTCGCGTCGCCAACGGACGGAACTTGACGGGTCGCCAGCTGCAATTGTTCCAAATCGAACGCGCGCGGATCGACACGCTCCGTCAAGTTCGCGCCGAAGAGGCGAGTGCCGGGCCGCCGGCTGTGGGAACGCGCGCGTCCGCGCCCTAGATCAGAATTGCCAATTCTGAGTTGAGCGCCGCCAGAATCCGTCGCACACTACATTTGTTAGGCAGCGGTCAGGTCGTGGGGGCTGGCCCGAAAAACAGAACCAAAGCGACGGCCCATGTCGATACGTGCCTTGATTGCTGACGATCACGAGCTTTTCCGCAGCGGTCTGAAGCAATTGCTAGTCGATGTCCTGCAAGCCGAAGACGTGCGCGAAGCAGAGACTTTCGATCAAGCCATCGAAATGCTCACCAATGACGGTGCGGGCGATCTGATCCTCGTCGATCTTCGCATGCCGGGGATGTCCGGCGCCGAAGCGCTTGCGGCTTTGCGTGACGGATTTCCCGATGCGAAGGTCGCTGTGGTCTCGGCCTGGGAGGAGCGCGCCGAGATTATCGCCGCGCTCAATGCCGGCGTTCACGGCTACATTCCGAAATCGCTGCCTTCATCAGAGATCGCCGCTGCGATCCGTTCCATTCTCGACGGCGGGATTTTTGTGCCGCCATCGCTCGGTAAGCGCGAACCCGGCGCCGCTGTGCGTCCTGCCGGCGGCTCGAACGGCGGCGACAAGCTCACGGCGCGCCAGAAGGAAGTGCTGAACGAGTTGCTCAAAGGGCAGGCGAGCAAAGAGATCGCGCGCTCTCTCGATATCGCCGAAGGCACTGTGAAAATTCACCTGGCCGCTATCTATCGCGCGCTCGGTGTACGCACGCGCGCCGAAGCCATCGCTAAGCTCAAGTCGAACTGATTACGCCGCCGCGAGCTGCTCAGCCGCCGCTTCGCTGAGCGCTTGCGGGCTCACAGGCTTGATCAGCCACGCGAAGCCGGAATTGCGCAGCAACGCCAGCGTTTCCGGGCCTGTGTCGCCGGTGACGACAATGACGCGCGGCTGTGGGCTCAAACGCGCGCGCAGCCGCTTGGCGATCTCGATGCCCGCGAGCTCGCCATCAATACGCAAATCCATCAGCAATAGGCGCGGCGCAAAGCCATCGGCGAGAAGCTTCTGTCCGTCGGCTTCATTGGCGCCCGCACGCACCACGGCGCCGAGGTCGCCCATCGCGCCGGCGATCGCTTCACGCGCGAGCGCATCGTCGTCGATCACCATCACCGACGCGCCTTGCAGATGCGCGGCCGGGTTTTTTGCGCGGGGCGTGGGCTGTGCGCCGGCGCCTGCGAGCTTCGCCTGCAACGTAAAGCGCGCGCCTGCGCCCGGAGAAGAGGCGAGGCGTAGCGGCATCTCAAGCATATTCGCGATGCGTTTGACGATCGCGAGGCCCAGACCCAAACCCTCCGCGCGGCCTTCGAGACGCACGAACTCATCGAAGATCCGGTTCTGATCTTGCTCAAGAATACCCGGCCCGCTGTCGCTCACTGTGATCTCGGCATTGCGGCCTACAATGACGGCGGTCAGGCGCGCTCTGCCGCCGCCGTGCTTGATGCCGTTCGAGACCAAGTTGCGGAGCATGCGTTCGACGAGCACCGGGTCGCTTTGCAGCGCAATCGACGTCGGGGCTACTTCCAGGCGCCCGCCGGGATTCTCTGCAGCAATGCGGTCGAAGACGTCTTGCAGCGGAAATTCGCTGATGTCGGGTTTCACGACGCCGGCCTGAATGCGCGCGAGATCCAAGAGAGTCGCGAACATCGACACCATGGACTCGGTAGCGCGCTCCATCTTGTGGATGATGCCGCGCGCTTCCTCGCCTTCGACACGCCGCTCCAGAGCGCTCAGATAAAGCGTGAGCGCGTGCAACGGTTGGCGCATGTCGTGGCTGGCGACGGCAAGAAAGCGAGTCTTCGCCAAATCCGACTCCGCCGCGCGTTCGCGCGCGTCTTCGGCCGCTTTGTTCGCCTCCGTTAGGGCGTCGAACGCCGCGCGCCAACTCCGGCGCTCCGAGCGCAAAGCCAAAATGGTCAGGCCGACCGCGAGAAGCGAAAACGCAGCGAGCAGGCCGCCAATCCAGTAAAGCGCGTTGGTCGTTCGTTGCTGCGAAGCACGCGTTATGTCGATGCGGCGCTCGACTTCCTGCAGCAGCCCATCCAACTCGACGCGCAGTGCATCCATTGCGGTTTTCGAGCGCGCCAGTGCGGCGCGGAACTCGCGTGAATTCATGGAATGTGTACGACGCTGCGCGAGCGTGTTCGCCATCGATGCAAAGGCCTCTTCGGAGAGTGTCTCGGCGCGCGCGAGGCGCGTGGCAAACGCCGGATCGTCGCCCCAAAGCGCACGCAGCCGCGCTATGTTCTGCGCCGCCGCGGAGCGCCCGCTCTCGTAAGGCTCAAGAAATCGCGGATCGTCGGTGAGCAGGTAACCGCGCTCGCCCGCCTCGGCGTCGATGGAAGCTTGGATGAGGTTATAGCTCGCGATCCGTGACTCACGGTTGCGCGTCCCGCCTTGAACAACGGCCTCGTTGACGCGCACCAAGCTGGCGAGCCCAATCGCCACCACGAGCGCGAAGATGCCCAGCAGGAGCGCAGCGACCGTCATGAAGCGCTCGGATCGATGAATCCAAGCAGGGGGCTTGTGAAGAGACGGCTCCGAAGCTTCAGCCACGCGCAGCTGCTCCTTCAGGCGCGCTCCAGCCAGGCCAAAATCGTGTCCACGCGCGCCGGTTTCTGCATCACTTCATACCCGGCATTTTGCGCGGCGGTAGTCGCCTTGCCGTGGAACGAGCCCGAAAGCACCAGGACACGCGCCTGCGGAGCGGATTGCTTAAGCTGTTTCACCAAGCTTACGCCGTCCGGGCCGGTGCCCAGGTGAAAGTCGGTGATGATCCACTTGAGATCTTGGACCCTGGCCCGCGCCGCAGTCAGCGTTGAGCCGTCGCTGCTGTGCATAACTTCGGCGCCGAAATCACGCAGGATAAGGGTGAGCGCCTCCGCCGAGGCGGGGTCGTCTTCGATGATCAGCGCGAGAGGTTTAGCGGGGGGCATGCGCGGAGACAGAACAACACGTTTTCAATGCCTCCGCTTCGCACCTCTCGGAATAAGCCTAACGGCATAGTCCAGGTGCTAAGCCGTTCCTCCCCAAGGGGGCGACGTGGCGCCTAGGTCTTCGGCCACGACTTCTGTGCAATATTTTGCAGCGTGGTTTTTTGTCATCATCTCCTCGGTCGAAACAGAATACGGGCCGGACGCGAGGACATGGAAATGAAACCTTACGCGCTTCAGAAGGAAGACGCTGACGCCGAATTCGATGTGTGGAGCGCCAGCTCCGCAGGCGGACGTGAGCCGTCGGATTTCTGCTCGCGTGATGGCGCGCAGGCTCTCAAGGATAAGATCGAAGCGTATTGGCGCGAGCGCGGCCATGACGTGATGATCGCTCTGCACAATGTCGGCTTCCATCCGGCGATCCGCGCCGCGCGCTTCGATGTGCGCAGCGACATGGTCAACGGCATGCCGCGCGCCAAGGGCAAGCGGGCCGAAGCCGTCAAAGAAGTTTTCGCCGAGGATTTCGAGATCGCCAACGACGATCTCGCATTCGAATAGGGCCTGGGCGGGTCCTCAACGGTGAAGGGCGCGGCCATGTGGGTCGCGCCCTTTGCTTTTTGCGCGACGCGCGCTTCGTGTAAGTTGGCGCCATGTCAGATGACGTTGCCGCTCCAACTGAATTCGAAATCCCCGAAGGCTACGCGCTGCTTGATTGGCGCCGCGGGTTCGGCCGCCAGATCGGGCCGCTCTACCGCCGCGCCGCCAACGGCTCTTACGCCATGGGCTTCCGTGTCGAGGAGCATCACACCAACGGCATGTCGAATGCCCACGGCGGCATGCTCATGTCCTTCGCCGATATGGCCTGGGGCCACATCGTTTCCGTGGAACAGTCTTCCTATTGGGTGACGGTCCGGCTGACGCTCGATTTCCTCGCCAGCGCTCATCTCGGTGATTGGGTTGAAGGCGCGGGCGAAGTGCTGTCCCGCGAGGACGGCCTCTACGTAGTGCGCGGACGCATATGGAGCGCCGACCGCCAGCTCATCACTGGCAGCGGCGTTTTCAAAGCAATTCAGAAGCGGGAGCCGCGTCCGGGTGAAAAGGCCTACGTCGCGAAGAGCTAGGCTGCGTCGCGCGTGTTAAGCACGGCCGGCAGAGTCATGAGCAGAATCCAGAACTCGCCCAGCCATGACCATTCTTCGAGATATTCGCGGTCATACCGAATGCGGCGTTCGTAGCCCGTGCTCGAACGTCCGCTCACTTGCCAGAGGCCGGTGATGCCTGGACGGACCAGCAGATAGTAGCGGCGCTCTTTGCCATAGCGATTGAGTTCTGCGCGCGTGATCGGGCGCGGACCAACAATGCTCATGTCGCCGCGCAGCACGTTGATCAGCTGCGGCAGCTCATCGAGGCTCGACTTACGCAGGAAGCCGCCGATCCCGGTGATGCGCGGATCGTTGCGCAGCTTCTGGTGACGCTCCCACTCGTCGGCTGCTTTCGGATCATCCAGGAGGATGCGCGCGAGGCGTTCGGCGGAGTCTGACGCCATGGTGCGGAATTTCAGGCACTCAAAGCGTTCGCCTTGCCGGCCAACGCGCGTGTGGCGGTAGAACACGGTACCGCGATCGCTGAGCTTGATCAGAAGAGCGATGGTGAGAAACGCCGGCGCGAGGAAGATTAACGCCAGCGCCGAGACGATGACGTCGAACGCGCGCTTAGCGCGTCCGTTAGCGGCGCGGACTTTGCGGATGAGGCGACGATCCGTAATCCGGTGCGCGGTGCGCGCTTCCGGGCCCCGAACACGATCTGCGGCGTTCTGCCGGCCTCGAAACGGAATCTGAACCGCAGATCCCACCTCGATCATTTGGTTGGCCACTTTAGTACCCCCGCCACTGCGTCCCTCACCGCTAATGGCTTGATAACTTTTGGCTGCTCGGATGCTGCAATGCAATCCCAGTCGCGTCATTGGTTAGGGCTGCCAGCGGCGCTTGTGTGGAACGCTTCCCAGTTTAGAGTCGTTCCTGGGTTATCCCGCGCCGAATCAGGCGAGCAAAAGAAGGGAGCGGCTTTGGGGGCTCTGCGCCGCCCGCAACTAAAAGATGAGGATCGGACAGATTTAGGCGTGAGCGCTGAAACGGCTGCTCCAGCTAAATCTTCCTATCCTCGTTGGGCCGTCGTCTCGGGACTTATTCTTTACTGCGCTGTGTTTTGGGGTCTCGTGATTGTCGCGGGGACCTGGGGACTCGAGTGGGTGCGCACAGCCACCGCCTCGATGCGCTGACGCTTCGAAAATTGGGGATTAGTTAAGCGAAGCAGCCGTCTTTGGGCGGGCCGCCAACCTTGCGACCACGGCCAAATGGCGGCCGCGCTTAACCCTCATTGCGCGGGCCAAGGCCATAGGAGCGCCGCATGGCGACGCCGCGACAGCCTGCGGGCATGCCGCCACGGACTTTCCCGCGCAAAGAGCAACCAATTGCCTTGACCGCTTCATCGGCAGATCGATTTACCCAGCAGAAAAGCCATTTCCGCCTGGCGCTCCAGGCGGCTTTGGCCGCACCTGGGGGATATACCTTGCGCGCCAGTCCGATCATTTCGCTCTTCGCAGCGTCGCTCATCATACTCGCGCCGACACATGCGCTCGCACAGCAGCAGCCGGACGAGCAGGACCGCAACGTCTCGGTGCGCGACCGCGCGCGGCCGGAATATGATCCGCTGGGCTTGCGCTTCGGCGGCTTTGACCTGCACGCCTCGCTCGATCTGGCGGCGACCAGCACCGACAACCTCTTCGCCGAAGAGACCGACACCGACAGCGACATCATTCTTGAGGCAAGCCCGCGCGCGCGTCTCTCTTCGCATTGGTCGCGCCATGCGCTGGCGATCGAAGCCGGCGGCACGCTGCCAAGCCACCAGGATTTTTCGAGCGAAGACGTCAACACCGGCTATCTGCGCGGCAACGGCCGCCTCGACATCGGCTCCAACACGGCGATCTCCGCAAACGCCGGCGTCGCGCATCTGATGGAGTCGCGTGTCGATCCAGATCGTCCGCCGCAAACCCAGCCCCCGGTCGAATACGACGAGACCGATATGGGCATCGGCATCGAGCACACGTTCAATCGCTTCCGCGTCGGCGCGTTCGCGGCGCGCAACCAATACGATTATGACGGCGCTCAAGCGGTACGGAGCTTCGATCAGGACTCCTTCACTGGTCGTATCGAAGCGGAAATCTCACCGCGCATCGGCTTGTTGTTGGAAGCGACCACGGATCAACGCGACTACGACAACGCGCCGGGCCTGAGCTCCGACGGCCAAACCTATCTCGTGGGCGCCTCGCTGCGTCTCACCGATCTGCTGCGCGGGCGCCTGGCGGTTGGGCAGTTCAGCCGCGACTATGACAACGGCATTAGCGAAGATGGTCTCGCGGTCGACGCCAACCTCGAATGGTACGTCACGCGTTTGACGACGCTGACATTCACCGGCCGCCGCAACACCGAAGATACGGTCGGCGCCAACACGGTCGAGCCGTACATTCAGACGGAATATGGCGCTCGTGTTGATCACGAATTGCTCCGCAATCTGATCCTGACCGGCGGCTTCATGGTCGGGAAGCGCGACTACGACGTCAGCAACCTGACTGATGACTACAACCGCGTAGAACTTGGCGCCGATTACCTGCTCAATCGCCGCTGGGCGCTGCGCGGCCGCTATACGCGTGATAGCGTGAGCTCCGATCTGCCCGGTCGCGATTTTGACGTAAATCGGTTCACAGTCGGCCTGACGTTCCGCCTCTAGGGGATTGGCGCCGCAAGCGCTAAGTTGGTCGAGTGAGCTTGGACGAACCCATGCCCGCTGCGGACCAGTCCCGTGCACGGCCTCAAAAGCGCGCGCCGCGTAAGAAGGCGGCGCCAGTGCTTGCAGACGCTTTGGCGGAAGCCGCCTGGGCTGAGGCCGATCGGGCGTTGGCCGAAGCCATGGCCGAAGCGCAAATCCTCAAGGCCGCTGCGGAAGGCGAGGCGCGCGACGATGCGATGGCGCTGCTGGAGCAGGCGCTCGGCCGCGCCGCCCGCAAGCGCGGGCTTGTGCGTTTCGGCGAAGTTGGCGCCCGCGAGAGCTATGATGCAGCTCGTCATGAACTTGCGCGGCCGTTGCAGCGCGCGCCCAAGCAGGTGCGGGTCATCGCTAGCGGCGTAACCCGCGCCGGCGCAGTGCTGGTGAAGGCACGCGTCGTCGCCGTCCGGAGCCGCACATGAGCGGCGCCTGGACGCTCTGTCTCGATTTCGGCACCGCCTATTCGAAGGCGGCGGCCGCGCCGCGGGGTGTATGGACCCGTTTCCGCCCGGAGCATGTGCGGCCGCTGATGCTGAGCGGCCAAGAGCAGGGCGGGAGCGCCTTCCTTCTCGACAGCGCCGTCTTCGTCGATGACGACCGCATTCTCTTCGGCCGCGCCGCCTTGGCGCGGGCCGAGGAGTTGCAGCACCGCAAGCGCATGGCGCTACGCTCCTTCAAGACTATCCTGAGCGTCAGCGATCTCGACCGCGCGCTGAACACCGGCGCGCCGCACGCCATCGATCCGCATCGTTTGTTCCCGATGCGCGACCTCATCGTACTCTATCTCGCCTACTTGATGAGTGCGGTGGAGCGCGCGGCGACCGCCGATCCGATGCTCGCGCGCGCCGAAGCGATCGAGCATCGTTACGCGGCGCCAGCCTGGAGAAGCGGCGACAGTCTGGGGATGCACGGCGCCATCCAGCGTCTGTTCGGGGAGGCGGAGGCCTTCCGTCAGGCCATCGGCGACCGCATTCTTTCGCCGCAGGGCGTCTCAATCAAGAAGATCGCCGATACGTTGCCGGCGGCGCTCGCCGATCCGCACGAGGTCAATCTCGGCCTCATCTTCGAGGCTACGGCGGCGGCCGCCTACACCTCGATCGGCCTGCCCGATAGCGCCGCCAATATGATCGTCGTCGACATGGGCGCCGGCACTACAGACATTGCTGCCATCGCTCGTCACGGCCAGCGTGTCGATGAAATGCCCGGCGCGCGCGTGACGCTGAAACAGGCGGGCGATTTCATCGATCGCATCATCGCCAACATCGTCCTCGAAGATAAAACCCGTGCGCGGAACGACGCCCAGCAGAACGAACTCTGGCGTCAGCTCATGCTCCACATGCGCGACATCAAAGAGAGCTTGTTTGCCGAAGGCAGGGCCGTGCTGCGCTACGAGCAGCGCGCCGTGCACGTGAACATGAAGGACGTCGAGCGCGATCCCGATTTTCGTGAGTTCATGAAGACGCTGACGCAAGCCTATGATGACAGCATGGCGGTGGTGCGCGACGTTGCGCAGGCGACGGGCGCTACGGAAGTGCAAACGATCGCCGTCGGTGGCGGCGCGGCGGCGCCGTTCATTCAGGAGCTGTTGCGACGGCGTCCGCCGCGCTCCGGCAAACTTCTCATCGAACCGCGTCCGGCCACGCCGGAATGGGCGTACGCCAAAGAGTTTCAAGGAAATCTCGCACCCGTGTTTCCGCAACTCGCCATCGCGATCGGCGGCGCCCTCGCCCCTGATGCGATGCTTTCCGCGAAAGGCGGGACTAGCCAGGCCGCAGGCGGCCGAAACGGTATCCGGGTGGAACGCGATTGACGAAGATGCCCGTGGTCTGCGCCCGCGAGCGCAGATTGCGCATGGTCTGACGGATTGCGCTCATCGGCGTCTTGTCCCAAGTCGCCACCAGCACGCAGCGGTCGGACATGCGGGCGATCACCGGCCCTTCAGAATTGCCGATCGCCGGCGGGCAATCGAGCACAACGAGATCGTAGGCGCGCTGCAGTTCCTTCAGCAACACGGGGAAGCCCGCTTCACCGATCAGCGACCGCCAGGGGCTCGACGGCACGGCAGCCGGCAGGAAGTGCACACCGGTCTCCGCTTCATGCTCCACATAGTCGCGCCAGTATTCCGGCCGCTCGCAGCATTCGACCACACCGAGTTCCGGCTCCATCCCAAACCCGCGGCTGAGCGAACGTCGGCGGATGTCGCAATCGACGATGATGACGTTGCGGCCTTGCTGCGTGGCGCTGACGGCGGTTGAGAGTGCCGCAGTCGTTGCGCCTTCGCCTGCGCTCGGGCCGATGAAGGCGACCAGTTTGTCCCCCGCTAATGCGCCCTGAAGGTTACGGAACGCCGTCGCGAAGTTTGAAGAGGGCTGATAGGCGAGGCAGCCCAGCGCCGAGCGCTGATCCGGCGCCAGTTCACGTAGGGCGCGCGCATCAAGTTCAGGCGCGGCGCCCATAACGGCATACCCACGGTGGCGGCTCAGCCGGCTAGGCGACGTTATGGTGTTGCGTCCGATCTCGCGGATGACGCCGACGCCAAGGCCTACCGGCGCGCCGATCTCCAACCAGAACAGTAGCGCCGATGGCCAGGTCGCGCCGCCATAAACATCGTAGAGCGCGCCCAGACCGGTGATGAGCAGGGCCGTGAAGAGAACCACGCCCCATTGCCGAGATAGTCCACGGCGGAAACGGTTTGAGGTGGCCGCGCTATTTCGCGGCGCGCGAGGGCGGCGCTTTACGCGCGCCGCCGCCGTCGCCGATGAGAACGGCGGCGCGTCACCTGCGAAATGGGTTGTCACGCTAAGTGATACTCCTCGCTATACGTTGCGATGGAGCGCCCCCAGGCCTCCAGCCGCACCTACCCTACAATTAAAACGCGCGAAGTTTCGACTTGTTTCTGGCGATCGTGTGAAAGCGCAAACCGCGCGTTGTAAGTAGGCTGCCCACAGGCCGATTGACGCGGGTTTTTCGCGCCTTGCGCGCCTTTCGTGTCCCGGCAAACCGCACCCGAGAAAATTAAACAAACCGCGGGCGTTGAGCGTTGCACTTTGCCGTGGGCTTCCTAATGTTCAGCGCTAGAGGACCGGATCTGCCCATGCTCATCCAGATGCCTCGCGGGTCTTCAGACACGCCAGGTTCGCAGAACGCGGAAGAGTGCAGTTCGTTTGAGGCCGCGCTCCGCCGCGATCTCGCGACAGCGCCCGTGATTTCTTATGAAACGATGCTCGGCGGCGCTGGTAAGCGCGCGTTCGAACTCACGCTCACGATTTTGTCGGCGCCGGTTTGGGGTGTCGTGCTTCTGGGCGCGATCGCGTGGGCCAAGCTGCGCGTGCCTTCGCCCGTGTTGGAGGCCGAAGAACGCATCGGCTACGGCAGCCATGCATTCAAATGCTTCAGCTTGCGCATGACGCCGCCGTCCGCGGTGATTGAGCGCCTGCATGGAGAGGAAACGCCGGCGAACGATTGGAATGAGATTTCTCGTCAGGCCGAGGATCGCCGTGCGAAGTGGCGTCACGCTTTGGAGCGTCTGCCGCAACTGATCAATGTTTTGCGCGGCGAGATGGCGCTGGTGGGCCCACGTCCACTGACGCGCGAAGAACTTGAGCCGCTGAAGACAGCGAAGCGCTATTATCTGAGCGCACGCCCGGGTGTTGTCGGTGTGTCAGCGGTCGTCGATGCAGAGGATGATCAGTCGAGCCAATACAAGGCCTATTCGCTGTCGTGGACGCTCACGACCGACCTTCTAATCATGTGGGACGCGCTTCGTAGCTTGCGCGATCGCGGCGAGCTGTGGCGGCCAACGCGCATCCGCCGTAAGCCGCAAGCGAAGGGCGAGGCGCCCGCTCCCGTTCGCCGTCGCGGCGCAGCCGCGAACTAAGCTTCTTGAGTAATAGGCGGCGTGCGCGAAAGACGCGTAGGCGCTAGCATTTCTCGTAGGAAGCCCGCTGACCACGCCGCGTGCATGATTGCCGCGGGCGCTCCTGCAAACACCGCACAAATTCTGCGTTCTCGCGCGCCTAACAGGACGCCGAAGCCCAGGCACAGCATCAGCCACAGCCCTGCCGGCAGGGCCGCCCATAATGTCAAAGGCGTCAGCGCCAGCAACGCCAGCGCCGGCGCCACTGCAAGTGGGAGCAATTGGCGCGGCTTCAGCGGCTGCTTGTGCTTCGCCGCCGTGCGCGCGCGGCCACGCCCGTAGCTGAAATACTGCCGCGCCAGCGCGCGCGCCGTTTTGCGCGGGACGTAGTCGATGAGGATGTCCGCCGCCAGGAGGATCTTGCCGCCGCGCGCGGTGATGCGTGCGTCGAGTTCGGCGTCTTCGTTGTGCGTGAAGCTCTCGTCATAGCCGCCCGCTGCGCGGAATGTGCCGATCTTGAACAGGGCGTGATGTCCATGATCGACCCAGCGCCGGCCGCCGCCCTTACGGTGCGGCGAGCCGCCCGCGCCCAGCACGCTGTTTTGCGCCGTCGCCGCCGCCGTTTGAAAACATGCGCCGGTGTCGCTGACGGCGCGCATCGAAACGGTCACGGTGTCGGCTTTGTTTTCATCGGCGGCCGCAATCAGCTGCGTAAGGAAATCGGCCGGGTAATGCGCGTGCGCGTCAACACGGATGAGGTAGCCCTCTTCGCCGCCATACGTGGCGACTGCGAGATTCACAGCCGCGCTTTGAATGCGCTTCGGATTGGCGAGCAGCGTCACGCGTGCGTCGTTCGCCGCGAAGCGCCGAACGATCTCCGCACTCTGGTCGGTCGAACCGCCGTCGGCGACAACGATGCGTGCGCCAGCCGCCGCCGGATCGGCGCACAACAACGCGAGCAGCGCAGGCAGGTGCGCCTCTTCGTTCAGCACCGGCACGACGACGAGCAGGGGCGTACTCATGCCGCCGCTCCCGCAAGCTCAGCGGCGAAGGCGCGGCAGCCGTCTTCGTTCAAGCGCGTCACGTTCGGATCGAGCTTCAATGTACGATCGCGTAATCCGCGATACAGTTCAGGTGTTAGACTCGCGAAGAAGGTGTCGAGCGATGTTTCAAGCGGCGCGTCAAGCACCGCGCCGACGCCATGCGCCTCGAGCCAACGCGCAGTCTCGACGCCGGCGACGGCAATCGGCACGGATCCAAAGCACAAGCTTTCATAGAGCCTGTTCGGCAACAGCCAGTCTGAATTGCCGCCTGCCTCGTAAAAATCGATCGCCCATGAGAAATGGGCATCCGCGTAAATGTCAGGCAGCGATTCCGGCGCGTAGCGGCCATGGAAAGTCATGCCAGGCGTCGCCGCCACGGCTTCGTGGAAGTTGGGAATTTGATCGAGCGCGGGCGCGCCCCACAATTCGATCTTCACGCGCCCCGCATGCGCCCTCGCCGCGCGCTGCAGCAGATCGAAACTGCGCCTGCACCGCAGGACGCCGCACCATGCGATCACCCAGGGCGCGGCCTCTGCCTGCCGCGCGGAGGCCGTGCTCGCGCCGAGCACCTTGTTCTCGACGATGAGCACCTTCCCCGCGAAGCGCTGCATGCCACGGAAATAGATGCGCTCATACGCAGGTGAACTCGTCACGATTAGCGGTGTACGCTTCAGGCACAGCCGCTCCACCCAGCGTACAAATGCATTGACCGGGCTGCGGCCGAGTACGGCGCCGTGAATGTCGAGACACTCGTAAGCGATGCGTGAGCGCTTCCGTGCGAAGGCGGTCAGCAGCACGACCAGCACCAGCATTTCCAAATTGCGCGCGACAATGGTGTCCGCGTCTGACCAGGCCGCGTGCGCCGCGCGCGCGCGCGGCAGTGCGCCCAAGATCGCAAACGCGCGCTGGAGCAGCTTCCGGTTCTGTGTGTGACCCAGCACGATGCCGCCGTGCGCGGCTTGTGCGCCGCCTCGATCGCGCTCGAAGCCTAGAAGCGACACCTTATCGCCCGCGAGCGTCAGCATGCGCACACGCTTCTGCACCGCGGCGTCCGCGAGTTCATGCGCAAAATAGGCAATGCGCATGTGGGCTCCGTCAGGAGACGCTGTAGTACGACTTCGCTTGGTAGAAGTAGAGCGAGTCCGCGTACGACTGCCAATGCGGTAGCACGCAATTCAGCGCCACGCCCAACACGTTGCCGCCGGCCTGTTCAACCTGCGAAACCGCCGAGCGCACCGCGCCGATGGCTGAGCGGCCTGCGCGGGCCACGATCACTGTGCTATCGGCGTGCTTCACCAGAACGCGCGTTTCGGCGACGGCCAGGATCGGCGCGCAGTCCAGCACCACAAGGTCATATTGACCGCGCAGATCTGCGACGAGTTTCGCCATCGCGTCGGAACCGAACACGTCACGCGGCGTGAAGCCTGACGTGGCGACCGGCAGCACGTGCGCGTCGGAGGCCGGATCTTTCACGATCGCTGAGCGCCACGGCGCCTCGCCGGCGAGCACTTGCAGGATGCCTGTGTCTGTCTCGATGTCGATCACGTCGTTGATCGATTGCTTGCGGAGGTCGCAGTCGACGACAATCACCCGCTGGCCCGACATCGCCGCAACGCGCGCTAGGCACATCGAGATCGTGGTCTTGCCTTCATCCGGCAGCGCCGAGGTGACGGCGACAACCTTCACCGAGAAGTCGAGCTTCGAATAGACGATCACGGTGCGCAGTACGCGCATGGCTTCCGTGAAAGCCGACATCGGGCGCCCAACCAAGTATCCGGAAGGATGGCGCTCTGCCGGCGGCATCTGGCGCATCATGCGCTTCGAGATCGCCGGAATGGTCGCGATGGCTGGATAGCCGACACGATTTTCCAAATCGTCAGCGCTCTTCACCGACTGATCCATGATTTCGGCGACGACGCCCGCGCCGAGGCCGAGCAGCAGCCCAAGCGCCAGCGCCAGCGCCAGCGAAATGCGTAGCTGCGGCGACGATGGGCTCGTTGGCGTCGAGGCATACGCGAGCAGGCGCGCGTCCGACGTGTTGAGCTGATCGCGGTCAGCGATTTCCTGATAGCGCTGGAGATAACTTTCATAGACTTGGCGGCTGGCGGTCGCCTCGCGCTCAAGTTCGCGCATCCGCACGCTCGCTGCAGAATTGCTGCTGAGATCGCCAGTGGCCGAGTGCAGGCTGCCCTGAAGCGTCGCCAAACGCGCCCGCGCGACCGCAACTTCGTTGCCGAGGTTTACGGAGATGCGTTGAATTTCGGCGCTGATCTGGCGCTGAGCGTCCGCGCGCTCAGCGCGCACGGCTTGAACGGCCGGATGTGTTTCTAGGTAGCGCGATTCCAAGTCCGATTGCCGGCGCGCGATTTCGGACTCGCGGTCGCGCAGCGTACGGATGGTTTCCGAATTGAGCGCGTTGCCGATGCTCTCAAGCGACGCGCCGGAGTTCCGCAGCTCTTGCAACTGGCGAAAGCGTGCTTCGCGTTCAGCCAGATCGGCCTGCGCTTGCAGCACCGAGTTTTGCACGTTGGTGATTTGCGATTCAGCCAGCGAGGAGCCTTGCGCGGCCATCAGCCCGTTCTGAACGCGGAAGGTCTCGGCCGCGCTTTCCTTCTGCTGCACGTCCTCGCGAAGTTCCGCGAGGCGGCGCGACAGCCACGAATTGGCGCGCGCAGCGGTATCGACCCGGTGGTTCACTTGGCTCGCGATGTAAACGTCGGCGTAAGTGTTCGCGATCAGCTGCGCGCGCTCTGGGCTCGTGGATGAGGCCGTAATCTCAATCACGAAAGTGAGGCCGCGGCGGCGGACTTGGATAGCCTTCGACAAGCTGTCGGCAACCGCGCGTTCATTGGCGCGCTCGCCGTTGGCGATGCGCATCATTCCAAGCGCCTGGGCGAGCTCACCCATCAACGCCGGCGAGCGCAGCAATTCAATTTCAGAGTCGATAGCCGAAGAGTCCCGCGGCAATTGGCCGACGACATCGTCGCCATTTAGGACGCGCTCTTGGCGCTGATCGATCATCACTAGCGTGGTGGCGCTATAGACCGGCGTGCGCAGCATCAGCAGCGCAAAGCCTGAAACGGAGGCTACAGCGCCGACGATCGCCATGATGACGAAGCGGCGACGCAGCATCTGCATCATCGCCGTAATGCCGAACAGTTCCGCCAGTCCTTGCGGCGGCGTCGGCGGATAACCCGGCGCCCCTGATGGGGGCTCTTTGTTCATGATGTTCATCACCACACCAGCCGGGCCGCCGTGCGCACAGAGGCCCTTAGAAATCTATCCGGGAAACGTCTTCACCTTAACACCCGCCAAGATGAGAGTCGTGTCCCGCAACGGTCTATGCATGCACCGCGCCGCTTCATTGTTGCGAATTGAGCGCGCTTCTCAGAACAGGCGTTCGCCGATCCGCACAGTGTCGCCGGGCAGAACCGGCGTCGCGATCGTCATCGGAACTTCGTGCTCTTGCGCTTCGTTCGCGTGACGAATGAAAACGCGGCGCTGGTTCGCGCGATAGGTGAATCCGCCCGCCGTCGCGACCGCGTTCAGAACCGTGAGGTTGGCCGAATAGGGGTAGGTTCCGGGACGCGTGACTTCGCCCAAGATGAAGAACGGGCGGTAGTTAGCGACTTCCACGCTCACATCCGGCGCGCGCACGTACTCGCGAAGCGCTTGCGCGAGCGCAGCGGTGAATTCCGGGATTGTCGAACCCGCTGCGCGCACTTCGCCGACCAGCGGATAAGCAATGGCGCCTTGCGAGCCGACGACGAACTGTCCGGTGAGGTCCGGTTCGTTAAACACCGTGATGCGCAATTGGTCGCCCGGGCCAAGACGGTACTCAGCCGGTTCCGTCGCGCCTTCAGGCGTTGGCGCGAACGTCGTGCAGCCGGACAGCGCGCCCGCGCCGAAAACAAGTCCGCCCAGCAACGAGCGGCGGGTGTGCCAAAACGGCGCTTTCATGTGATGCGATCCTCTGGATTGCTTGTACGCGCTAGGTTCGCCCTCGCAAGAGCAAGGCCATCGGTGCGGCGTTATGGAGCGCGTGTCGTGTGCTTAATGGTCGACGGTGTCGTGTTTGCGCGCACCGATGCTCCGCAGCCACGCTTGTTCCGCAAGCTTGACCGCAAGGTAACCGGCAACTTGTGGAGAACGGAACGCCGAAGCGGCCGCACCGAAATCGTGCGCTTTCACCGCGGAAATGAGCCGCCGCCACTGCAACCGGCAATCCACACTCGCCCAATGGCGACGCACGGTTCGCCGTTCCGACGGAGAAAGCGGACGGACTTTCGTAAATTGGTCATCGCCGTCGCGCATCCGCAGGAGGTCTTCGGCGCTGTGGCTGGTGGTGATCGAGCCGTCGCGGATTACGGAGACGTAGCCTGCGTGGCCGTCCAGCAGCACGAAACGCGCGCCGTTCAAGAGCGCGAGGCCGTAGAGGATGTAATCCTCCCCAAGCCTCAGCGTTTCGTCATAGCGAAGCTGGTGCGCCTCCAGAAATGAGCGGCGGATAATCGGTTTCAGGAAGCCTAGATTGAGGATGTTGGGATTGAAATTGCCTTCGATGAATTCCTCGAAGGTTAGATTGTGCGCGCCGCGTGGTTCGTCCGGAATGGCTGGGCCTGGATCGCCTTCCTTAACGCGCATGAGTTGCGCGGCGACGAAGTCGGCGTTGTCCGCATGTTGGAAAAGCTTCGCAGTCCGGCCAGTGAGGAAATAATCGTCGGCGTCGAGGATAGTTATCCACGGCGCTGTGGTCGATGCGATGGCGCGGTTCCGCGCCGCCGCCGGACCCATGTTTGTTTCTTGCCGCAGAAACGTGACGCGGACGTCAGCGCCGGCCAGCCGTCCGGCAACGTCTGCCGTGGCGTCAGTCGAGCCATCGTCGACGATGCAGACTTCTGCGGTCTCCGGTTGCGCCAGGGCGGAGACGACGGCGCGCTCAAGCGTCGCCGCCGCGTTGAAGGCCGCGATGATGACAGCGGTGTGCTGACCGGTGGGAACGTGCACGACGAAAGTCCTTGAGCCGGCATACGCAAATACCAGACCGTAAACCGCCGCAAAGCGCCGTCGGCAGCGACAGGGTGTACCGCTCCGACACGCAATCGCTTCCCAGGCGAACTGCGCTCCAAATCAGTTTGGCTTTGTCAGTTGGCGCCGCCCGTGCTGTGAGCGGGCAATGGCCGACGCCCCGACACTTGCTGAGCAACAGGCGCACTGGAACCGCTGGAACGCGGAAACGCGCGAACATGGCGTTGGCGACGTCAGCGCCGATCAACAGCGCCAAGTTCAGTTGTGGCTCGCGGGCCTTGGCCGGACCGATTTGAGCACTATCGATGTCGGTTGTGGCGCAGGTTGGCTCTGCCCGACTTTGATGCCGTTTGGGCGCGTCACGGCGACCGACCTTTCGGATGAGGTTCTGGGTCGCGCTCGAGAGCGTTTTCCAGAGGTCACCTTTGTTGCTGGCGACTTCGCCACCCTCCCGTTCGAGCCAGCGAGCTTTGATGTCGTGGTCTCCCTTGAGGTGCTTTCGCACGTCGCGGATCAGCCGGCGTTTGTCGCCAAGATCGCAGAGATGTTGCGCCCAGGCGGGGCGCTTATTCTGGCGACGCAGAACCGCACCGTGCTCGAGCGCTTTAACCGTGTGAACCCTGCGCAGCCGGGGCAGTTGCGTCACTGGGTGAATGGCCAAGAACTGCGCGCGCTGCTCGCAGCGCACTTCGATGTCCTTGAACTCAAAACGCTCACACCCAAAGCCAATCGCGGGCTTTGGCGTGCGCTCAACACCGGTGGGAAGCTCGATCGCATCCTGCGTCCGGTATTCGGCGATGCGCCGAAGCACCTGAAGGAAAAGCTCGGTTTCGGTTGGACGCTCATGGCGCTGGCGCGCAAGCGCTAAGCGCCGCGTTGGCGCAACCGGTAGGCCCAAGCCTTCGCGAGTATGCTGGAAGCCCGAACCTTCAGGCGCTGATAAGCGGGCAATTTCCAAACAATCGCCGCCGCCAGGGCCGCAAACACCAACCCGGCTGCGGCAATCGCAGCTGAAGCCATAACGAGATCCAACTGCGCGGTAGCCGCCCGCAACGCCAAACCCACGGCGATCGCGACCAAAGTCGGTGGCAGCACGACATCGTAAATTTCGCTCATCCGTATGTTGGTCCCGCGCGTCGCCATCCACATGCAGGGGAAGAAGGCGATCAGTTGCGAGATGCTGTAGCAAAGCGCCAACGCGGCCGCGCCGTAAGGCAAGCCGATGAGAAACGCGGTCACGTACATGGGCACCGCCACCAAACCCCACTGAAACATGCGGTCCGTGCGGCCGATGGAGATGTAGATCCAGCCGGTGGTTCGCATTGGCGTCGCCGCCAGCATGGAAATCACGAGGTTCGAAAAAATCGCGACTGTCTCGCCCCAGCCTGAGCCCAGCACGATGGCGACGATCGTCCCCGCACCGCCATAGAGCAGGCACGCCATGGCCGCGCCGATAATGGTGATCGCACCCAGCGCGTCGAGATAAGCATTGCGCCACTTCTCGGGCTCGTTCTGCAGCCGGCTCATCGCCGGCACCATTGAAGATCCGAGAGGGCCGCTCAGAAACGAAAGCGGCGTCTGCAGCAGCGTGTAGGCGCGGGAATAGAAGCCAAGCTCGGTCGAGCCCCAGCGCCAACCGATCAGGATGCTGTCGAGCTGGCGGCTCACATAGCTCAGGAACATCGCGCCTGAGAGGTGCAGGCCAAACTTGAGCGATCCCGTAGCGCCCGACCAATCGCGCACCCAACTTGGCCGCCAGCCGCACCGAAACCATGCCAGCGCCGATGTCACCGCAGCCGCCACCAGCGATTGGATAATCAGCGCCCAATAGCCAGCGTTAAACATCCACGCCGCGACGATGGCCGCAGCCGTACCGATGGCGAAGCCCGCCACCGTGACGAAATGCACGTCGATCCAGCGCATATTGCGCAGAAGCAGCGCTTGATGCTGGGCGCCCAGAGCGGACAGCGGCATCGCGCCAGCAAGGCCGATGACAATCACCGCCACGCGCGGTTCGTGGAAAAACCACGCCGCGAGAGGCATCGCCAAAGCAGCAATGGCAAAGGCGACAATGCTCGTGCCGATGTTGAGGAAGAACACGCCACTGGCGGCGTCCTGATCCAGCTTTTCCCGCTGAACCGTCGCCGTGGTGACATTCAGCTCCGTCAGCACAGTTACGAGCGCCAGCACCGTGCCGCCCATCGCGACGAGGCCGAACTCCGCCGGCGCCAGCAGCCGCGCCAGCACCGCCAGCCCCGCGATTTGCAAAATCGTCTTCAGCACCGTCGCCGCAACGGCGATCGCCCCGCCGCTGATCGTGCGCGCGCCAAGCCCGCCGCTCGGCTGGTCCCCTTCCAGCACGCGCGCGTTAATCTCGTCCTGCGTTAGTTTCGGCGCGCTCAAACTTGAAGTCCCGCGATCGGTCTCTGTTTCCGCGCACTTCCCGTTGAAAGCAATGTTTCACTGGGCCGCGGCGAATGCGTTGTGCATAGCTCGCTTGGCGCCGTGCTTGAGTGGATCGAAGAGGGACGTTCCACTAAGGTCGGGCGCGTTTTCGGGCGAGGAGGTTAACGGGGCGATGCGTATCGGTTTGCTGGGCCAGTTCGGCATCGGCAATCTTGGCAACGAAGGCACGCTGGAAGCCATGCTGCGCTTCCTGCGAACGCGCGCTCCTGACGCAGAGCTTGTCGTGATTTGCACTGATCCGGATTATGTGCGCTCCGCGCACGGTGTCGAGGCTGTGCCGATGCACGCGGCCGGACGCGTCGGCAACTTGCGCCATGCCTTCAAGGTCGCCCGCTCTCTCGATCTTCTCTTCGTTCCGGGCACCGGCGTTCTCGACGATTTCGGCGCGACCCCTGCTGGCCTCCCGTACGACCTCTGGCGCTGGTGCCATGCCGCCAAATGGAGCGGCGCGCGCATCGGCTTCGTGAGCGTTGGGGCCGGCCCGATCATCCATCCGCTCAGCCGATTTTTCATGAAAAGCGCCGCGCGCACCGCGGACTATCGCTCGTACCGCGACTTGCCGTCGAAAGCGTTCGTGAACGCGATCGCCCTGCGCACGCCGCAAGACCCCGTGTTTCCGGACCTAGCTTTCGGCTTGCCGGCGCCCGCGCGGCCCGTGCGCGTCGAGGGCCCGCTGACGGTCGCCGTCGGTGTCATGGCGTACTACGGCTGGGAAGGCGAAAACGGCGAGGATGTCTACGAACGCTACGTCCGCAAGCTCAGTGATTATGTGGTCTGGCTGCTGAACGCTGGCCATCGCGTGCGCTTCGTCATCGGCAAGGACAAAGATGTCGACGCCGTCGCCGACGTTCAGGATCGAGTCAAATTCCTAGCTCCGGACGCAATGGGAATTCAGCCTTTCGAACCTGCGCAAGACCTTGCGGACGTCATGCGCCAGATGGCGTCTGCTGACATCGCCATGGTCACGCGCTTCCACAATCTGGTCTGCGCGCTGCATGTCGGCACGCCGTGCGTGTCGCTGGGCTACGCTCAGAAGAACCAAGCGCTTCTCGAAGAAATGGGGCTTGGCCGGTTTAGCCAGGACGTCGAGAGCTTCGATCTCGAAATCCTGAAACGCCACACCGAAAAACTGATCGTCGAACGTGCCCAGCACACCGCGGCCATCACACGCAAAGCCGCGGACTACGAACTCCAGCTCAAAGCGCAGGAGCGCATCTTGGCTGAGGAATTCCTGACGCTCGCCGCTTCAATACGGGTGGCCGCTCCAGCCCGGGTGGACGCCCAGCCGCTTGAGCAACCAGTCGCCCATTGAAGCGGCGAAATCGCCAGGGCCAACGCTGTAGCCGAGTTCGCGCATGATCTGCGCGTGCGCACTGAACGCCTTCGCATTGCCCTCGCCAAAGCGCCACGCCAGCATCTTGCGAAGGTGGTACATCCGGTAGCGCCGCAACAGCGGATTAAACCGCGACGGCGGGATCGCTTGCGGCCCGATCCGGGTCATAATCTGTAGCCAGCTGGCGAAATTATCGTGGGTCTGGCCGTACTGCGTGGCCGTGAAGCGGTCAGGGTGAACGCGGGTGAACCCGAGCGGCTCATGCACAAAGCCAAACTTCCACTTCAGCAGCGCCCACAGCGCCGCTTCCGTGTCGTTTTCGATGATGTCGTTGTCGAAGAAGGGGTGGCGCTCTTCGAGCAATTCCCGCCGCCAGATCATGTGCGGGGCCAGCACCGCACCCTGGCCGTTGAAACAGCGCTCGATAGCCACGTGGCCCTCAAGCACTTCGACGTCCTTTGGCCAGTTCGGATCCTCGACCTGGCCGTCCCGCTCAATGGCGCAGCCGACGACGCCAATTTTTGGATCGCGCTCAGCCACCGCGACCATTTTTTCCACCGCGGTCGGCGCCATCAGATCGTCGGCGCAGAGCACCCGAAAATAGGCGGCTTCGCGTGGGACAAGGTCGATGGCCGCGTTCCAGTTGGGCGCCATCGGGATCGTCACATCCCCACGCGTCACCGCCAGCGGATGCCGGCCGTTGGCATACTCGCGGATGATGTCGGGGGTGGCGTCGGTCGAAGCGTTATCGCGCAGGACGTGGACAATGTTTGGATAGGTCTGCGCCTGCACGCAGGCCATGGTCTCGGCCAGGTACTTCGCGCCGTTATAAACCGGCGTCACCACGGCGACCAAAGGCGCGTTCATCGGGCGTCGAACTCCGGTTCGGCTTCTAGGCAAGCGGCTGCTGAGCGCCAAGCCTTGAAACCAGTGAAGTGATGCGCTTTCGCGCGGAGCGCTTTATGCAAGCCGATGACCGGCGCCGCCGCCTTGGGCGCCTGATCCAAATTGAGACAGTCCCGATTTTGCGCATCCTGCTCGCCACCGCTCATCCGCACATTCCGCAGATCGCGGGCGGCGCGCAATCGAGCACGCATGAGCTCGCGCGCGAGCTTGCCGCACGTGGCCACGAGACTGCGGTGCTTTCGGGCCTGACTGGCGCAGGGAAGACGGGTCTCCGCGGACGCATCTTGTTGAAGCTTACAGGCCGCAAAGCCGTTCGCGATGATGAACTCGGCTATCCGACTTGGCGCGGCTGGCACGCCTGGGAAGCGGCAGGCGAACTCAACTCAGCATTCCACCCAGATGTCGCGCTGGTGCAATCCGGTCAGCCCGTGAAAATGGCTGCGGCCTTTGAAGCCGTCGGCGTTCCCGCGGCCGTCTATCTCCGCAATGTCGAGGAAGACGATATCGGCGGCGATCCGCGCACGCTGAAGGCGGCGCGCTTCATCGCCAATTCGCGCTTCACCTCGGATTGGTACCGCCAACGCTTTGGCATCGAGAGCGCAGTGATCCATCCGCTGATCCAAGCTGAGAACTACAAGACTGACACCGCGCGCTCGCATGTCGTGTTCATCAACCCGCATCCAGATAAGGGCCTTGATGTCGCCGCGGCCGTTGCCAAAGCGTGCCCGGAAATTCCGTTTCTCTTCATCGAGACCTGGACGATGGACGCAGGCGAGCGGGCCGCCCTCAATGCTGTCATTGCGCCACTCCGCAACGTTACGCTCGTTCCACGCACGCGCGACATGCGCACCGTCTATTCCAAGGCTCGCCTAGTGCTGGCGCCCAGCCGCTGGGAAGAAGCGTTCGGACGCATTGCAGCCGAGGCCCATGTCAGCGGGATCCCCGTAGTCGCTTCTGACCGTGGCGGCTTGCCAGAAGCAGTAGGCGAAGGCGGGGTGCTCGTGAACGCCGATGCGCCAATGCAGGCCTGGATCGACGCAGTGCGCCGCGTTTGGAGCGACGAAACGGTTTACGCCGATCTGAGCGCCAAAGCGCTGGCGCATGCCGCACGCCCGGCACTTGATCGCGTCCAGCAAATAGCGGCGCTTGTCGCTGAACTTGAGCGCACAATCGCGCCTGCGCCAACGCGCGAGAAGGCGCCGGCATGAGCGACTTCGTCTCCCGACTTTGTCCGCCCAGCGTGGGCGAACGCATGTATACGCTGGCGGCTGAGCTTTATCCGATCTGTCGCAGCATCACCGGCAACGGGGTGCGCCAAACGCTCGACATCATCGAACGCATGACGCCGCTCGCTCGTTCGGAGGTTCCGACCGGCACGCCCGTTCTCGATTGGACCGTGCCGAAAGAATGGAACATCACCGACGCGTACGTGAAAAACGCCGCGGGCGAACGCGTCGTCGATTTCCGCAGGCACTCGCTGCACGTGCTGAATTATTCGACACCCATTCGCGCGACGCTGCCACTGTCTGAACTGAAGCAGAACATCTTCACGCTGCCCGATCAGCCCGATCTCATTCCGTACCGCACCTCATACTACGCCGAACGCTGGGGCTTCTGTATGAGCCACAATGCGCTCCAAGCGCTACCGGAAGGCGAGTACGAGGTCTGCATCGATTCAACACTCAGCGATGGCAGGCTCACCTACGCCGAGCATGTCCATCCTGGCGAGAGCGAGGAAGAGGTGCTGCTCTGTGCGCACACCTGCCACCCTTCGCTTGCCAACGACAATTGCTCCGGCATGGCGCTGCTGGCGCATCTCGCCGCCGCGATGGCCCCGCTGAAGACGCGCTACACGTACCGCTTTCTCTTCGCGCCCGGCACGATCGGCGCGATCACTTGGCTTGCGCGCAACGAGCACGGCGCCGCCAAGCGTGTGAAGCATGGCCTCGTGCTGTCATGCGTCGGTGAGGCCGGCGGCCCGACCTACAAGCGCACCCGCCGCGGCGACGCGCCAATCGATCGCATCATGGCGCGCGCACTGCGCCAAGACGCACCGCAAGCCAACATCATCGACTTCTTCCCGTACGGCTACGACGAGCGCCAATACAATTCGCCCGGGTTTAATCTGGACGTCGGCCTGTTTCAGCGCAGCCAGTTTGCGACGTTCCCGGAGTATCACACCTCCGGCGACAACATGGACTTCATCAAGCCGGAGCATCTGGAAGCATCGCTCCGCATCGTCGCCCAAGCCATCGACGCGCTCGAACATGACGTGCGCTACGTGAACACCGCGCCACAAGGCGAACCGCAGCTTGGCCGTCGCGGCCTCTACGCCGCCATCGGCGGTGACAAGGATGCGTACGCCAGCAACATGGCGATGCTCTGGATCCTCAATCTCAGCGACGGCGAACACTCGCTTGCCGACATCGCCGAACGCGCCAACATCCCGATCGCGCAAGTCGAAGCGACGGCGACTTTGCTCAAAGAGAAGGGGCTGCTCGCGGACGCGCCTTAGCGCGCGTAAGCCTGCCAGCCGCGGTCCTTGTCCGACATTTCGGCCACCGGCAGCGGCCAATTGATCGCGAACGCCGGATCATCAAACCGCGCGCCGTGCGCTGCTTCCGGCGCAAAGAACGCCGAGATTAAATAATTGACCTCCGCGTCGTCCGTCAGCGTCTGAAAGCCGTGTGCGCAGCCGGCTGGAAGATAGAGCTGGCGGCGATTATCGCCGGAAAGTTCCACGCCGATCCATTTCAGGTAAGTCGGCGACTCTCGCCTCAAATCCAGACAGACATCGTAAATGCCGCCGCGCAGGCAACCTACGACTTTTGTCTCTTCATGCGGCGCGTCCTGCCAATGCATGCCGCGCAGCGTCCCTTTCTTTGCATTCACCGAGCGCGAATGCTGTGGAAATTCCGCCAACAGGCCATGCGCCGCGAATTCGCGTGCGCAGAAGGTGCGTGCGAAGCTGCCGCGCGCGTCGGCGATCGGCTCAAGGTCGATCACAAATGCGCCCGGTATCTCTAGCGGCGTGAAGCGCATTGCGACGACTGCTCCAGCGGGAGTGGAATTGAAACGGCGAAGGCAGGCAGTGTAGATGAAACCAATCCGCCGGAAAACACACAGCGTTCTCTGTTAACGCTCTTGCCGCGCGGAAAGAGGTTGGCGATGCGGGTTCTGGTTACGGGGACGGATGGTTATATCGGCGCGCTCGCCGGCCCGTACCTGATGAAGCACGGCATCGAGGTGGTCGGCCTCGACACCGGATTCTACCGCCGCGGCTGGCTCTATCCCGCCGCCGTGCAGATTCCGCACACGATCACCAAGGATATTCGCGAGGTCACACCGGAGGATGTCGCCGGTTTCGACGCCGTCGTGCACTTGGCCGAACTTTCCAACGATCCGCTCGGCAAGCAGAACCCAGGCCTCACGTTCGAGATCAACCATCAGGGCTCAGTCGGGCTAGCGAACGCCGCGCGCAAGGCCGGCGCGACGCGCTTCGTCTACACTTCATCCTGTTCGATCTACGGCGTCGGCGCCGGCGGCGATTTCGTCAACGAAGACACCCCGCCTAATCCGCAGACGGCCTACGCCGAGTGCAAGGCGCTGGTGGAGCACGACGTCAGCGCCATGGCCGGTGACGATTTCGCGCCGTGTTTCCTCCGCAACGCCACCGCCTACGGCGCTTCCCCCCGCCAGCGTTTCGACATCGTGCTGAACGATCTCTGCGGCCTCGCGTGGACCACCAAGGAGATCAAACTCCAGAGCGACGGCACCCCTTGGCGTCCGCTCGTCCATGCGCTCGACATTGCCCAGGCCATCCATCTGTCGCTGACGGCCCCCGCGGAAACCATTCGCGGTCAAATCTTCAACGTAGGCTCGTCGGAGCAGAACTACCGCGTCATCGACATCGCTAAGATCGTCGCCGAGGAATTCCCTGGCTGCGAACTGACGGTGGGTGCTGCGGGCGCCGACAATCGTTCGTACCGCGTGAACTTCGACAAAATCCAGCGCCTGCTGCCGGACTACAAATGTCAGTGGTCTGCCCGTGACGGCGCCCGGCAAATGCGCGCGCTGTTCGAAACTATCAACATGAGCGAGGCGGATTTCAAATCGCCGCCCTTCACCCGGCTCAAAATGCTGGAAGCGCTGAAAGCTTCGGGTGCGCTAACCGAACAGCTTTTCTGGAACCTGCCCAAAGACCTCGCCTGACGCACCGAAGTCGCGTCTGCGGAGAAAGCCGCGCGCGGACGATGCGTCCGCTATCGCAGCGCAACACAATCGCTAGAATGGCGCGCGAGATCAGCGGCGTGGTTAATCGCGCCGCCTTGCGGTCTGGGGTTTGCTTGCGGACATGAACGTCATGACGTCATCCACGAAGAGCGAAGGGCAAGCGAGCCGCTTGTCCGCGTGCCGGCTGTGCGGCGCGCCGCTTCGGCACACCCTGGTCGATCTAGGTAAATCGCCGCTCTGCGAAACTTTTCTGACCGCCGCCCAAGTCGATGAGATGGAGCCGTTCTTTCCGCTCCATGTGCTGGTCTGCGACGCCTGCTGGTTGGTGCAGCTTAAGGAATACGTGACACCGGACGGGATCTTCACAGACCACTATCCGTATTTCTCATCCTACTCGACGTCCTGGGTCGAACACGCCCGCCGCTATTGCGAGATGATCACCAAGCGGCGCGGGCTGAACACGGATAGCTTCGTCGTCGAGCTGGCGTGTAACGACGGCTATCTGCTCCAGCATTTCCCGCCGCTGGGCGTCACCAATATTCTCGGCGTCGAACCGACAGCTAACACCGCCGAGGTCGCGCGCGGCAAGGGCATCCCGGTTACCGTCGATTTCTTCGGGGTCGCGCTCGCGGAGAAGATCAAGGCCGAGAAAGGCCAAGCCGATCTCATCCTCGGCAACAACGTGCTGGCGCACGTGCCCGACCTCAATGATTTCGTCGGCGGCGCCAAGCTGTTGCTGAAGAAGGGCGGCATCTGCACGTTCGAGTTTCCGCACTTGCAGAACCTGATCGAGCAAAACCAGTTCGACACCATCTATCACGAGCATTTCTGCTACTTCTCGGCCATCGCGATTGACGCGATCGCCAAGAAGCACGGCCTGGTCTTCTTCGACGTCGAGGAGGTCCCGACGCACGGCGGCTCGCTCCGCGTTTTCCTCGCGCATGAGGGGGAAGAGGAGGTCAGCCAAGCCGTCCGCGACCTGATCGCGCGCGAAGAGAAGCTCGGCTACAAAACGCTTGCGCTCTATTCCGCCTACACCGAGCAGGTGAAGGCGACCAAGCGCAAGCTTCTGGCCTTCCTCATCGAGGCAAAGAACGCGCGCAAGAAAGTCGTTGGTTACGGTGCGCCGGGCAAAGGCAACACGCTCTTGAACTATTGCGGCATCGGCACGGATTTCATCGACTTCACCGTCGATCGCAACCCGCACAAGCACGGCCGCTTCACGCCGGGCACACACATCCCGATCAAACCCGTCGAAGCTATCGACGAAGCCAAACCCGATTACGTGCTCATCCTGCCGTGGAATCTCCGCAAGGAGATCGCCGCGCAAATGGCGCATATCGGCGCGTGGGGCGGAAAGTTCGTCGTGCCGATCCCGGAAGCGACTGTATTCGAGCCGGAGGCCCAGCGATGAAAGTCGTTCTTTTCTGCGGCGGCCTCGGCACGCGTATCCGCGAGTATTCCGAAGCGGTGCCGAAGCCAATGATCCCGATCGGCCATCAGCCGATCCTGTGGCATGTGATGAATTATTATAGCGGATACGGGCACAAGGATTTCGTGCTCTGCCTCGGCTATAAGGCCAACACCGTCAAAGACTACTTCCTCAACAACAAGCAGCAATCCTACGCCGACGTCATCGTCGAAGGCGCGAAGGTTGAGATGCTCGGGCCTCGCGAAGAAGACTGGCGCGTCGCGATGATCGACACCGGCGTCTGGCGCAATATCGGCAGCCGTCTCTGGGCCGTGCGCGAGCACGTGAAGGACGAGGAGGTCTTCCTCGCCAACTACAGCGATGGCCTATCCGATGTGAACTTGGACGACATGATCGCAAAGTTCAAAGCCAGCGAAGCTGTTGCGTGCTTCCTCGCCGTGCACCCGCCGGTCACCTACCACATTGCCGACATCGCCAATGACGGCCGCGTGCGCGAGTTTATCACCTCGGACAATTCCGAGATCTGGATTAATGGCGGCTTCTTCCTGCTGAAGCCGGCGATCTTCGATTACATGAATGACGGCGAAGAGCTCGTGGTTGAGCCGTTCGCCCGGCTGATCAAAGAGAACAAGCTGATGGCCTACAAGCACGAAGGCTTCTGGCGTTCGATGGACACGCTACGTGACCGCCAAGTGCTCGAAGACATGATCGAAAAGGGCGACATGCCATGGCGCGTCGGCGCCGATAACAAGAAGCCCTGAACGCCATGCGCGCGCTCGACCTCATCGGCCCGGGCAAGAAGCTCTCGGTGCTCTGTCTCGGCGCGCATGCCGACGACATCGAGATCGGCGCTGGCGGGACGTTGCTGAAATGGATCGCTAGCGGCGCCGAGTTGGACATCCATTGGTGCGTCGCCAGCGGCGGCGGTGATCGCGCTGGAGAAGCGCGTGCGTCTGCGCAAGATTTCATGAGCGGCGCTGCCAAGAGCACAATCGAACTCGGCGCCTTCCGCGACTCTTACCTTCCGTACGAAGGCGCGAAGGTGAAGGAATGGGTGGAAGCGCAGAAGCCGCGCATGCAGCCCGATGTTGTGCTGACTCATTATTCCGGCGATGCGCACCAGGATCACCGCCTCATCAATGAGCTGACCTGGAACGCGTTCCGCGACAGTCTCATCCTCGAATACGAGATTCCGAAGTGGGATGGCGATCTCGGCCGTCCCAATACCTACGTCGCCATCGAAGAGCCGATCCTCGCCAAGAAGATCGCGCTGCTTGAAAAGCATTTCGCTACGCAGCGCTCGAAGGATTGGTTCGACGCCGAGACCTTCCGCGGCCTCGCGCGCCTCCGTGGCGTCGAATGTCGCGCGCGCTACGCGGAGGCCTTCTATGCGCGCAAACTGGTGATCGCGTGAGCAAGCGACCGATCACCGAATTCGGCGCGTCGAACGAACTCCGCAAGCGTGCGCACAAGCTCATTCCCGGCGGAGCGCACACTTACGCCAAGGGCGATGACCAGTATCCCGAACGCTCGCCCAGCTATTTCGTGCGCGGAGAGGGCTGCCGCGTCTGGGATGCAGACGGCAATGAGTTCATCGAATACGGCATGGGCAACCGCGCCGTCACCTTGGGCCACGCCTACAAGCAGGTGGTCGACGCGGTCCGCGCCGAACTCGATCGCGGCGTGAACTTTTCGCGTCCCGCAGCCATCGAGGTGCAAGCTGCGGAAAAGCTAATCTCGCTCATCGACACCGCCGAGATGGTGAAGTTCTCGAAGGATGGCTCCGACGCCACCTCCGCCGCCGTGAAGATCGCACGCGCCTACACCGGTCGCGACTTGATCGCCATTTGCGGCGATCATCCGTTTTTCGCGGTCGATGATTGGTTCATCGGCGCGACCGCCATGCACGGCGGCATTCCCGAAGCCATGCGCGATCTCACGGTGAAGTTTCGCTACAACGATCTCGCCAGCGCGCAAGCGCTGCTGGATCAATACCCAAACCGTATCGCCGGCTTCATCCTCGAGCCCTCACGCGCCGATCCTCCGCGCGATCAATTTCTGCACAAGCTCCGAGACCTCGCCCACGCAAGTGGCGCGCTCTTTATCCTCGACGAAATGATCACCGGCTTCCGCCTGCACAAGCAAGGTGCGCAGCGGGTTTACGACATCGTTCCCGATCTTTCGACCTGGGGCAAAGGCCTAGCCAACGGCTTCTCCGTCTCGGCGCTCACCGGCAAGCGCGAATACATGCGCCTCGGCGATCTCGAACAAACCGACAAGCCCCGCGTGTTTCTCATGTCCACCACCCACGGCGGCGAAACCCACGGCCTCGCGGCAATGATGGCGACGGTCGACGTTTATCAGCGCGAACCCGTGATCGAGCATCTCTATCGCGTCGGCGAACGTTTGCGCGATGGCGTCGCCGAAGTCGCGCGCGCGCGCGGCGTTGCTGATCACATTCCGCTCAGCGGTCCCGCGTGCAACCTCTTGTTTGGCACGCTCGATCCAAACAAGCAGCCGAGCCAGGCCTATCGTTCGCTCTTCATTCAAGAGCTGATCAAGAACGGCGTCACTGCGCCGTCCTTCGCGGTTTCGTACGCACACCAAGACAGCGATATCGATCAAACCATCGAGGCGGTGGATGCAGCTCTCGAAATTTACGCCCGCGCTCTGAAAGACGGCGCCGAAAAATATCTCATCGGCAAGCCATCGATTCCGGTGTACCGGACGTTCAATCCAAAACCGGCGTAAGGCTCGGTGGGCTGGCGGCCGCGCCAATGTCGCCTTTGATCGCGGCGATCGTTTCGCGAAAGCAGGCCTCGGCGGAGAAATTGGCTTGCGCACACGCCAGCGCCTTTTCCGCCAGGACTGCTCGTCTGCCGCTATCTCCAAGCAAGGCGACGCACGCGCGCGCGAATGCTGAGGCGTCGTCCTCAAGCACCAGTGCGCCCGCCACCAAGTGCTCAACGCCCTGAGCGGTCACGCTTGTGCCGACGACCGCTTTGCCCGCCGCCAGCGCCTCGATCAGCTTAATCTTCAGGCCTGAGCCGGTATAAAGCGGCGAGATCACGACACCCGCTTCCGCGTAGAGCGGCGCCAAATCGCCGACCACGCCAGGCATTGAGACGCCGTCCGGGGTTGAAGAGATCGCACGCGCGACCGAACCCGCGACTTTCAACTGCGCCTGCGGCCGCGCCGCGCGAATGGCGGGCCAGATCTCGCGGAAGAACCATTCGAGCCCGACAATGTTCGGCGCCGTGTTGCTGCCGACGAACAGCAGCGTGTCATCTGCGCCCGGTTGCGCCGCGCGCGCGAGCGTCGCTCCGTGCGGCGCAACGATAACGCGCGATTGTAGGAGTCGCGCGCGAACCTTCTCCGCCTCTTCATACTGAATGGCGAGAACGCCGTCGGTCAGCCCCAGCAGGCGAAACTCTTCGCCCGCGTCCATGCCGATGACATTCTTCTCGGTTGCCGCGTCGGCGACGCGCGCAGAGAAGAGATCATGCATGATGATGAAGGAGGGCGCCGCCGGCGCCATTGCGTAAGTCGCGAGCGGCGAAAGAAAAGCGTAGTCGCAGAAGACGCTCGCCGCGCCCGGCGCGGCTGCGCGCGCAACAAAAAGCTGATCTTCCCGCGTCGCTTCCGCATTTTGAGCGAAATCGGCAGGCTGGCTGAGCGAAACCTTGAGGCCGAGCCGTCGCAACACACGCTCTAGGGCAACGATAGCCGAAGCAAACCATACGCCGGGATCGCGCGCGAAAACGAAACTCCCGACACGCACCCCGCCGGCCACCCGGTAGCGGTCAAACACGGAAAGTTCAGGCCGCAACTTCAACGCCGCCCAGCGCCCGAAAATCTTCGGTGATGCGCCGATGTAGTCGACGGCGTAACCCGCTTGCTTCAACGCCCCCGCTATAGCCAGCACGTAAGCGGAGCTTCCGTTCGTCGCGCCAACGATGCGTTGGCGTGACAGCAGCGTCACACGTGGAGTCTCACCTGTGCGCGCCTTTGCGCGCGGCCTCAGCCGCGCCAGCAAGGGGTAGCGCATCAACCAAAGCGCGCTTGGCCGCCGCAAAGCGGCGCCAATCGCGCCGCCCACATTTCGCGCCTTCAGCGCGTCGATGATTTGGGTGAACGCCGAGACGTCAGCTCGCGCCGCGCGTCCGTGCGCAAGCGCGCCACGCAGATCGGAATTTTGACTGGCATCGATCCGCGCCGCGGCTTTGTCCATCGCTTCAATGGCCGCCGCATCGAGCCGATGCGAAATCGAGCCGGAATGCTTGCGATAGAAATAGCCGAGGTCGGGATAGACCCGCATCCGCGCGCCATCCGCGAGCATGCGCAACACCAAATCCGAATCCTCGGCAATGCGTAGGCTCTCGTCGTAGCGCATTGCAACGCCGTCGCGGCGCACGCGGCGGAACACCGGCTTCAAATAGCCAAGCATCGGCCCGCCGGCCATCAGAGCGTTGCCGCGCTCATAATCGGCAGCTTCAATCCAGTGCGGCTCTCGCGCCAAGGCGCCGCGCAGGTGCGCGTGCGGCGCGTGTAAGCCGTTCTCGTAGAAGGTGAGGAGATCGTCAGCGGCGATATCTGCGCCTTCCGCCTCCGCCGCGTTGATCAGCCGTTCCAGGCGCTCCGGCGCGATGAAATCATCATTGTCAACCACAGCTATCCACTTGCCGCGGGCAACGTCGAGCGCGCGGTTGCGCGCTGCTGCGGGGCCGGTGCGCGGCGTTTCGTTCCGAAGGACAACCAGCCGAGCATCACCGTCCGCCACATCGCGCGCACGCGCCAAGCTGCCGTCGTCCGATCCATCATCGCTGATGATCAGTTCGAGCGAACGCTCCGTTTGCCGTAGCACCGAGCGCACGGCGGCGGCGATGTGCGCCGCGCCGTTCAGATTGGCCATGATGACCGAAACGCGAGGTTCGGAAGACATGTTCACGCGTTAACCTTAGCCCCGGCGTGCAGCTTCACTCCGGCGAACCATCCATGCCGGTGAGAGAACCGCATTGCCACGATTTGCACCCAGGCATAAGCCAAACACATGGGCTTATTGCGCATGTTCGACCGCGCGCCGGCCCCGGCCTCAAAATTTGCAGACGGCCGGGTGGGCTATGCCGTGGGCGACATTCACGGCCGCGCCGATCTCCTGGCGCCGCTGCTGGATGCGCTCGAAGCGCGCGCCGACGAAGATCGCCGCGAAGGTGGCGCGCCCGTTGTTATCTTTCTCGGCGATTATGTCGATCGCGGTCCTGACAGCGCGGGCGTCATCGACCTGCTCCTGCACGAACGGCCCTACGGCTACGAGCGCCGCTACTTAAAGGGCAATCACGAGCAGGCGATGCTCGCTTACATGGAAAGCCCTCTAGAGAACCGCGCCTGGGTCCTGCAAGGCGGCGCCGAGACGATGCGCGCGTACGGGGTGACGCCGCCCTCGCCGCTGGGGGCCTCGGAAGGCGACTGGGTCATCGCCGCCGAACTCTTGCGCGCGCAATTGCCCGAGCAGCACCTAGAATTTCTCAACAGCCTTGAGCGCTACGTCGTCTTCGGCGACTACGCCTTCGTCCATGCTGGCGTCGACGCCTCGCGCACGCTGGAACAACAGACGGACCGAGACCTGTTCTGGAGCCGCGCCCAGTTCATCGCCAGCAAGCGGCGCTTCTCCCACCGCGTGGTTCATGGCCACACCCCGGTCGACCGGCCGTTCGTCGACGAACGGCGGATCGCCGTCGATACCGGCGCCTACGCGTCAGGTGTCCTCACGGCCGCCCGTTTCGAGGGTGAAGAGGTCAGTTTCCTCGCGGTCTCCGACCGGGACCGCTAGGCTGACCGGCGCGACCAACCGGCGCTTGTTCGCCCCGGCGGCGCGGTTTACATCCCGACCCGAAGACTTCGAGGGAGATCAGGCGGATGGCGCAAAGCAGCGCACACGGCGACATGGAAATTCAGGAGCAGAAGGACACCTTCCACGGTTTCCTGATGGCGACGGTGTGGATGTGCATCCTCATCGCTCAAGGCGTGGCGCTGGCGACTTTGGCGTTCGCGATCGGCGCCGGCTGGTGGATGGGCTGGCTCGTCTTCGTTGTGCTGGGCATTGCCGCGGGCTTTGGGCTTCGGATGTCGAGCGTCTACTGGGCGGTCCAGGTTGTCCTTTGGGTGCTCTTGGGTCTCGGCGGCCTCATCGTTCCGCTCTTCACGAGCGCGGGCTAGACGTTGCGGATCTCGGTTCTCAAGGAGAGTGCGCCCGGCGAGACGCGTGTCGCCGCGAGCCCTGACAGCGTGAGGAAAGTCCTGGCCCTGGGCCACAGCGTCGTCGTGCAAGCAGGCGCGGGCGCCAGTGCCAGCTTTCCGGACAATCTTTACAAGGATGCAGGCGCCGAGATCGCAACGGATGGCGGCATCGGTTCGGCTGATCTCATCACCAAGGTGCGTAAGCCGACGGACGCCGAGATCGGCGCCATGAAAGCAGGCGCGGGCTTTGCCTCACTGCTGGAGCCGTACGGCGACAAGGACGTCATCGAAAAACTCGCCAAGGCGAAGGTCAGCGCCATCGCCATGGAATTCATTCCGCGCATCTCGCGCGCGCAGTCGATGGACGCGCTCAGCTCGCAAGCCAACTTGGCCGGCTATCGCGCTGTCATTGAGGCGGCTGAACTCTACGGGCGCGCTTTCCCGATGATGATGACTGCCGCCGGCACCGTCGCCGCCGCCAAAGTCTTCATCATGGGCGTCGGCGTTGCGGGCTTGCAGGCGATCGCAACGGCGCGGCGCCTGGGCGCTGTCGTCAGCGCTACCGACGTGCGCCCGGCGACCAAGGAGCAGGTGGCTTCGCTCGGCGGCAAGTTCGTCGCGGTTGAAGACGAAGAGTTCAAGCAAGCCGAAACCACTGCGGGCTACGCGAAGCCCATGAGCGCTGAGTATCAGGCCAAGCAAGCCGCGCTCGTCACCGAACACATCGCCAAGCAAGACATCGTCATCACCACGGCGCTCATTCCTGGCCGCGCGGCGCCGGTGCTTGTCACCGAAGCGCAGGCCAAGTCGATGCGTCCGGGCTCGGTGATTATCGATCTCGCCGTCGCGCAGGGCGGCAATTGCCCGCTCTCGAAGCCGGATCAAGTCGTCGAAGCCGGCGGCGTCAAGATCATGGGTTTCACCAATCTGCCCGCACGTCTCCCTGCCGATGCATCGTCACTTTACGCGCGCAACCTGCTGGCGCTGCTGCCGCTCTTGACCAACAAGGACACCAAGGCCTTCGGGCCCGCCTGGGAGGACGAGATCATCCAAGGCGCGCTGGTGACGAAAGACGGCACGATCGTTCATCCCTCGCTGAAGCCCGCGAGCGCCGCATGAGCGACGTCGATTTCGCCCGCCGCTATTTCGCGGCCTGGAACGCGCGTGACATCAACGCGATCATGACGCTCTATGCGGAGGACGTTGAGTTCGCTTCGCCTTACATTGCAGCGCTTGGTTTCTCGCCCGATGGCGTGATTCACGGCAAAGCGATCCTGCGCCTTTATGTCGAGAAGGCGCTAGAGCGCGCGCCTCAGCTCACCTTCACGCCTGAAGCTCTGTTCGTCGGCGCACGCGGTCACACGCTCATCTATCGCAATCACCGCGGCGAACGCGCCGCCGAGGTGCACGAAATCGATGGCGCCGGCCTCGTCGTCCGCGCTGACGCTACCTACGAGACGCTCTAACGGAGGCTTCTATGCGCCTGGCTCTTTCGTCCGCCCTGATCGCGCTTGCTCTTGCAGGCGCGGCCGCCGCGCAGCCTTCGCCGGAAGCAAGCCAAGCGCAGGATCTTTCCAATTGCGCTGGCGCTGTAGCCGCCATCGGAAATCTCGATGTTGTCACCTATCGCGACGGCCAAGGCGGGACGTGGGGCGAGGTTCTGGGCCGCATCCTCGCACGTCTCAATGTCGAGCCTGGCGTCGAAGGCATGACTGGCCGCTACGCCGCGAGCGCCGCGCGCTCCTATTGGAATGAGCAGCCTCGCGCCAACCAACAAGCAGAAGCCGAGCGCTGCCGCGCCCGGTTCGGGAGCTAACGCATATGGCCGATCCTTTCGTTTTCTATCTGGCCATCTTCGTCTTGGCGATTTTCGTCGGCTATTACGTCGTGTGGTCGGTGACGCCGGCGCTGCACACGCCGCTCATGGCGGTCACCAACGCCATCTCGTCCGTGATCATTGTTGGCGCTTTGATCGCCGCCGCCGCGCAATTGCCGGCGGGCGCCGCAGCCGGCTCGGCGATCGATAGCAACACCTGGATTTCCAAAATATCCGGCGCGCTCGCAGTGGCGCTCGCGTCTGTGAACATTTTCGGCGGCTTCCTCGTCACGCAGCGGATGCTGGCGATGTACAAGAAGAAAGAGAAGAAGTGACGTGACGGCTGCGGACTGGCGCGCACTCATCGAAGCATATCTCGACGGGCGTCTCTCCGCGGAGGCGTTCATGCGCCGCTTCATGGATTCTTGGCGCGCGGGCGGGCGTCCGCCACATGCGATCGCAGCACTGCAGCCGCACGTCGAAGCGTTTGAAGCGGATGTGCTTGCTGCCGGCGAAGAGGGCGCCGTCAACGACGACGAGTTGCGCGCCGCGGCTCAGCACGCGCTTGCAAGTCTCGATGACGACGCGCCTGTCAGCCCGCACACGTTCGACCGCGCCCGCGCGCGCGATGACGCGCGGCGCTTCCAGTTCCAGATGACCGGCTGCGCGGGCGCGGGCTGCCTCATCGCGCTCGCTTGGGTGGCGCTCTGTCTGCTGCAGATCACCTTCGTCAGCGACTACGTGCAGCACGAGTTCGGCTGGAGCGCCTGGCCGTCGGCGGTCGTCGGCTTCTTCCTCGCCTTCGTGCCGATCGTCGGCAACATTCTCGCATTCATCTCCGCGACTGAACTGCACAACTGGAATGGCGTCATCGCCGCCATCGTTTTCTTCGCCGCGCCTGCGGTGACCATGATTTCGGGCTGGACGCGCTGGCGGCGTTACCGGCGCTAAGGGGCAAGCATGAATTCCGATACCGCAGCCATCGCCTATCTTGTCTCCGGGGTGCTTTTCATCCTGGCGCTGCGCGGCCTCTCGAGCCCCGAGAGCAGCCGCCAAGGCAACACCTTCGGCATGCTCGGCATGGCCATCGCCATCGTCACAACTTTGCTCTTGGTGCAACTCGATGGCACGACGCTTGGTTTGATCGCTGTCGCCATCCTGATCGGCGGCGGCATCGGAGCCGTCACCGCGCGGCAGATCAAAATGACCGCGATGCCGCAACTCGTGGCGGCGTTTCACTCGCTCGTCGGCTTGGCCGCCGTCGCAGTCGCCGCGGCTGCGTTCCACGCGCCGGACAGCTTCCACATTGCCGCTGAAGGTGGCGGCATCAAAACGCAGTCGCTGATCGAAATGTCGCTCGGCACCGCCATCGGCGCGGTGACGTTCACCGGCTCGATCATCGCCTTCGCCAAACTCAACGGCAACATGTCCGGCGCGCCGATCATTCTGCCCGCGCGCCATCTCATCAACATCGCACTCGCCGTCGCCATCGCCGCGATGATCGTCATCATGGTGCAGGCGGGCGGCACGGTGGAGTGGCATTTCTGGGCCATCGCCGGCTTGTCGCTGTTGATCGGCGTGCTGCTCATTGTCCCGATCGGCGGCGCTGACATGCCGGTCGTTGTCTCCATGCTCAATTCGTATTCGGGTTGGGCGGCCGCGGCGCTTGGCTTCACGCTCGAGAACGTCGCGCTCATCATCACCGGCGCGCTAGTCGGCTCCTCGGGTGCGATCCTCAGCTACATCATGTGCAAGGGGATGAATCGCAGCTTCATCAGCGTCATCCTAGGCGGCTTCGGCGTCGCCGACGGGGCGGCGGGCGCAGGCGCCAAGGAAACGCGCCCTGTCAAAACCGGCAGCGCCGACGACGCTGCTTTCATTATGAAAAACGCCAGCAAGGTCATCATCGTGCCGGGCTACGGCATGGCCGTCGCGCAAGCCCAGCACAGCGTGCGCGAAATGGCCGACATGCTGAAGAAGGAGGGCGTTGAGGTGAAGTACGCCATCCACCCCGTCGCCGGCCGCATGCCTGGCCACATGAACGTGCTCCTGGCCGAAGCCAACGTGCCATACGACGAAGTTTTCGAACTCGAAGACATCAACAACGAGTTCACCACCGCAGACGTCGCCTACGTCATAGGCGCCAACGACGTGACCAACCCGTCGGCGAAAACTGATCCGAAAAGCCCGATCTTCGGCATGCCGATCCTCGATGTGGAGAAGGCCAAGACCGTGCTCTTCGTGAAGCGCGGCATGGGTAGCGGATACGCGGGCGTGGAGAACGAACTTTTCTTCCGCGACAACACGATGATGCTCTTCGGCGACGCGAAGAAAATGACCGACGAGATCGTCAAGGATCTTTGATTCAGAATGGTTGCGTCGCTCAGACGCTGCGCGGATGCTGGCGCTGGCGTCGAAATGCATGAGAGAGAAACGCCCATGACCGGCAAGCAATTTGTATTGATGGCCGCGCTCGCAGCAGTGCTCGCGGCCTGCGGTCCAAGCGGCGGATCACGTCCAGGTCCAGCGACGAGCGCCGACAATGATGCGTGCCGTCTGCTCGGTGATGCAGCGGCGCTCTTTGGCGCCAACGCCGACGTGCACGGCTATCGCGGCCTCGACGACATGGCGGCGACGTGCGAGTTCGCTTCAGCGGATGGCGAGCGGGGCGGCGAAGTCATTCTTTACACAGTGCAATCGCTCGGCGCGACGAGCGCAGAGGCGCGCATGGCCGACGTCACGCAGCGCTGGGATTCGCAAACCGAAACGCCGCTCGGCGAGGTTCAAGGTCTCGGCGAAGCCGCACAGATCGCCACCGACTTGCCCGGGTATCAAACGCAGATCGCGTTCCGCAAAGGCGGCGCACTGGTGCTCATCGCTGGGCGCGACGGCAGCAATGAACGCGCCGCTGGCGAAGCGCTCGCGCGCCGGATGGCGCAAGCAGCCGCCGCGAACGTGCAATAGAAAAAGGGGAGCGCCGCAAAGCGCTCCCCTAATCATCTGTGCTGTTGCGCGCTTACCAGATCAGCACGCGGTCCGCCGGCGCGAGATAGAGCGCTTGGCCCGGCTGCACGTTAAACGCCGCGTACCATTGCTCCATGTTGCGCACCGTTCCGTTGCAGCGGTATTGCCCCGGGGAGTGGGGGTCGGTCAGCACTTGATTGCGCAGTGCTTCATCGCGGATCTTGGCGCGCCAGGCTTGCCCGAAGCCCAGGAAAAAACGCTGATCGCCGCTAAACCCATCGACCTCCTGTGCGGGTTGGCCGTTGAGCGAGATTGTATAGGCGTGGTGCGAGACCTGCAGGCCGCCATTGTCGCCGATGTTCTCACCTGAGGTGAGGCGCCCGTTCACGTGAATGCCTGGCAGCGGCTCGTAAGAGTCGTACTGCGCCGCCAGCTTCGCCACCAATTGGCCGAAGGCGGCGACGTCGGCGGCGCTCCACCAATCACGAAGCACGCCGTGGGCATCAGATTTCGCGCCTTGATCGTCGAAGCCGTGACCCATTTCGTGGCCAATCACCGCGCCAATCGCGCCGTAATTCACGGCCGGGTCGGCGTTCGGATCGAAGAACGGCGGCTGAAGGATCGCCGCTGGAAACACGACTTCGTTGAATTGCGCATTGTAATACGCGTTCACCGTCTGCGGCGTCAGGAACCATTCGTCACGATCGCTGGGGTGGCCCAGTCGGTTCTTGTCGAAATTCCAATCCCAGATCGCGTAGCGCTTGGCGTTGCCGTACGCATCGCCGGCGCGCACGTCCAACGACGAGTAATCCTTCCAGCGATCCGGGTAGCCGATTTTCGGCCGGAATGTTGAGAGTTTTTCGCGCGCCGCCGCCTTCGTCTCCGCCGACATCCAGGTCAGCGCGTCGATGCGCTGTCCGTACGCCGTGCGCAGGTTTTCAACGAGCTGGAGCATTTGCCCCTTGGCTTCCGGTGGGAAGTGGCGCTGCACGTAGATTTGGCCAACGGCTTCCCCTAGCGCGCCGTTCACCGCATCAACCGAACGCTTCCAACGTTCGCGCTGTTGCGGCTGGCCGTTCAGCGTCTTGCCGTAAAACTCGAAGCTGGCGTCGTCGATCGTGCGCGGCAGCACGGCGGCATTCAAGCGCACCAGGTGCCAGACCAAATAGGCCTTCCAGGTCGAGATCGGCGTGCGCATGCACAGCGTCGCCAGCGGCCCCATCGCCGAAAGCTCGCGGACGACGACTTCCTGCGTATCACCGATGCCTTGCGCTTCGAACGCGGCATTCCACGGGAAGCTTGGCGCCAGCGCGTTGATCTCGGCGCGCGACTTCATGTTGTAGGTGCGGTCGCGCTCGCGCCGGTCGGCGATCGCCCAATGCCGCTCAGCAATTTGTGTTTCGAACGCCATGATCGCGCGGGCCTTGGCGCCGGGATTGGCTTCGCCGACAAGGCCGAGCATGCGCTCGATGTGAGCGACGTATTGTTGCCGGATGGTTGGGAACTGACCGTCGGTGCGGCGATAATACTCGCGCTCCGGCAAGCCGATGCCGGCATGCGTCATGGCGACGATGTAGCGATCCGGATTGCGCTGATCGAGCGTCACGAAAAGTGCGATCGGGAAGCTCGTCGCAAAGCCCGGCTCGCCGGCGAGACGCACGACATCTTCGTGCGTGCGTACCCCATTGCAGCGCGCGATCTCGGCCTGCAACTGCGCCAGTCCGACGGTGTCGATCTGGTCTTGGTTCAAAAACGAATTGTAGAAGTCGGCGACTTTCTGCTGGACGCTGCCTGGGGCGCCGCCCGAAGTCGCCACCTCTTCAATAATCGCGCGCTGATCGCGATCGGCCTTGTCGCGCAGAACGTCAAACGTGCCCCAGCGCGTACGGTCGGCAGGAATCTCTGTATTCGCGACCCAAGTGCCATTGGCGTATTTGAAGAAGTCGTCGCCGGGCTGAACACTCATATCCCGCGCCGTTAGATCGACACCCCAAGCGCCAATCGCGGCTTGCGGACGCGCCGCCGCCACCGGTTCCGGTGTGGAGGACGTTCCCGTCGCGCATCCAGCGAGCAAGGCAGCTGACGACGCACCCATGGTGCGGCGGGTGAGCGTGATCATGTTCGATTTCCTCCAGAAGCGCACTTAGTCCGCTGCAGGCCATTCCGGCGCTCGCGTCCCCAATGCCGCCGATGATGAAGAAGCGGGCGGGGCGGATCAAGCGCGGCGGACCGCGTTGCGCGCGACAAAGCGTCAGCCATCCGCCTTGCGGCGCAAAGCGGGCGCGCTTATCCCGAACGCATCGATATGGCCGGGTTGAATCGCCCCTTCTTTCGCCGTTTGCGGCTTGAACTCGTGCCGGCGACGGCATGGGCGGCTATTGTCCTCAGCGCCGTGGCCATGCTCCTGGCGTTCGCCGCGAACGCGCCAGCCGCCGCATTGATGGTAGGCGCTGCCGCCGCCGCGTTTTGGGCCGCCATCGAAGCGCGCCGCTTCGTGATCACTCCGCGCGGCGACGATCAGATCGAGCTGGTTGGGCTAGCTGAGCTGACGCCGCTGCTCGAAGCGATGCCCGATCCGGCGCTCTTGGTGGACGCGGAAGGGCGGATCGTTAGCTCGAATGACGCGGCGCGCCGGCAGATGCGGTTCGAAGCGCGGGCTCAACTGCTGACAGCTGTGCTTCGCCATCCGGATGTTCTCGAGGCAGTGCAGGCGGCGGTGCGCGAGGGCGAAACGCGTGCCGTTGAGTACGGCACTGCCGAGCAAGTTGAGCGCAAGCTTCGTTGCTATGTAGCGCCCGTCACGTGGGGCATCGACCGCGCCGCCATGCTCGTCTTCCACGACCAGACTGCGCGCATCAGCACCGAGCGCATGCGCGCCGACTTCCTCGCCAACGCCAGCCATGAATTGCGCACGCCGCTCGCTTCGCTCACTTTGCTGATCGAAACCATTTCCGGCCCTGCACGAGAGAACGCCGAAGAGCGCGATCGCTTTTTGAAGATGATGCAAGTGCAGGCCGAGCGCATGCGTCGCCTCATCGATGATTTGCTCTCGCTTTCGCGGATCGAACTTGACGAGCACATTCCGCCATCCGACCGCGCCGATCTCTCCGGTGTCGCGCGCGAAGTGATCGACGCCATGGCGGCGGTCGCGGCCGAGCGACAAGTGCGCCTTAGGCTCGTTGCGCCGCCAACGCCGGTGACTGTGGTGGGAGAACGTTTTCAGTTGGCGCAGGTCGCACAAAACCTCGTCGACAACGCCATCAAGTACACGCCCCAAGGCGGTGAGGTGATCATCGAGGTTGCCGGTTCCGGCGATCGCGAAGAGGTCAGCGCCCAGGCGGGGCGGCGCTGGCCGGAAGCTGGCCGTATCGTGCTCCTCAACCCGCCCGCCGCTGCCAACCGCTCCTACGCTTACGTGCGGGTGGAGGACGCCGGCCCCGGCATCGCACGCCGGTTTCTGCCTAGGCTGGCGGAGCGGTTCTTCCGGGTGGAACGCGAGATGGGCGACGAGCGGGGTGGAACAGGCCTCGGGCTGGCCATCGTCAAGCACATCATTAATCGCCACCGCGGCGGATTTCTCGTGGAAAGTCAGCCAGGTAAGGGGACTGCCTTCGCCGCCTATGTGGAATCCGCAGGGGAGGATTGATGCTGTGGATAAGCTATTTCACACCAGTGTCATCAAACCCCGGTACCACCCAGGCCGTCCTGACATGGGCGAGTCGGGGGCCGATGCCGGCTCCCAAAAGGGGTGACGCATGGAGTTCTCAGCTGCTGGCGCTGAACGTTCGTCATCGCCCGGCGTCGCCATGACCGCACCGCAAGTCCGCGCCACTGCCGGCTCGATCGTCGGCGCCGCCAACAAGGTGAGCGCGCGCGACATCAAAGTGCACTACGGCGACAAGCAGGCGCTGTTCGACGTTTCGCTCGACATTCCCGATCGCGCCGTGACCGCCTTCATCGGCCCGTCTGGCTGCGGCAAGACCACGTTCCTGCGTTGCATCAACCGCATGAACGACACCATCGATAATTGCCGTGTCCAAGGCACGCTGCAGATCGAAGGCAAGAACGTCTACGCCTCGAACGTCGATCCGGTCGTGCTGCGTTCGCGCGTCGGCATGGTGTTCCAGAAGCCGAACCCATTCCCGAAATCGATCTATGACAACGTGGCCTACGGTCCGCGTATTCACGGCATTGCCCGCTCGAAGAAGCAGCTGGACGAGATCGTCGAGAAGTCGCTCCGCCGCGCGGGCCTTTGGGACGAAGTGAAGGACCGGCTCGCGGCGCCTGGCACCGGCCTCTCGGGCGGTCAACAGCAGCGCTTGGTCATCGCCCGCACCGTGGCGGTGAACCCTGACGTCATTCTCATGGACGAGCCGTGCTCAGCCCTCGATCCGATCGCGACTGCCAAGATCGAAGAGCTGATCGACGAGCTGCGCGAGAATTACTGCATCATCATCGTGACGCACTCGATGGCCCAAGCCGCCCGCGTCTCCCAAAAGACCGCGTTCTTCCACATGGGGAAACTGGTCGAGACCGGCGCCACCGAGGAAATCTTCACGAACCCTCGCGATTCACGGACTCAGGACTATATTACGGGCCGGTTCGGCTGACGTTCATGCCCGCGAAGAGGTCTCGGGCGCCCGCGTCTGCCGCGATGGCGCGTCGAGTTAAAGCAAGCATGGCCGAACATACAGTCAAGGCATTCACTGAAGAGCTCGACGCGCTGACCCAAGAGGTCGCGCGCATGGGCGGCATGGCTGAAATCGCGGTCAACGACAGCATCGCTGCTGTTGCGCGCCGCGACAGCGATCTGGCGCAGGCCGTGATCCAACGTGACGCCAAGATCGACGCGGCGCAGCGCGAGATTGAGCGCCGGGCCATCAAGCTCTTCGCGCTCCGCCAGCCCTTCGCCAGCGACTTACGCGTCGTGCTCACGGCGTGGCGTATCGCCGGTGAGTTGGAGCGCGTCGGCGATCTCGCCAAAAACATCGCCAAGCGCGGGCTCATCCTCAATCAGGACGAGCCGATCCAGCTTACTCGTTCGGTCGAGCGCATGGGCCGCATGTCGGCAGCGCACCTGAAGCAAGTGCTCGACGCTTACGCCAGCAAGGACGTGCAAGGCGCCGTCAGCGTTTGGCAATCGGACGACAATATCGACGCTCACTACAATTCGCTCTTCCGCGAATTGCTCACCTACATGATCGAAGATCCGCGCACGATCAGCTCCTGCGCGCACTTGCTGTTCATCGCCAAGAATCTGGAACGGATCGGCGATCACGGCACCAACATCGCCGAGTACATCCACTTCCTGGTGACAGGCGAGGAGATCGCGACCCAACGCCCGCGCGCTGACGCGGACAGCGGAGACTAAGGCCCATGCCGAAGCCCACGCATCTCTTGGTGGTCGAAGACGAGGCGGCGCTGGCCGATCTCCTCAAGTACAATCTTGAGAAGGAAGGCTATCGCGTCTCCGTCGCCACCGATGGCGAAGAGGCGCTGGTGGCCGCCAACGAAAATCCGCCCGACATCGTGCTGCTGGATTGGATGCTTCCGAAAGCGCCCGGGATTGAAGTGTGCCGCCGCCTGCGTGCGCGCCAGGAAACGCGCAACACGCCGATTGTCATGCTCACCGCGCGCGGCGAAGAGGGTGATCGTGTTCGCGGCCTCGACATGGGCGCCGACGACTACATCACGAAGCCGTTCACTATGGGCGAACTGTTGGCGCGCATCCGCGCCGTGATGCGCCGCATCCGCCCGGCGCTCGCCGACGACAAGGTCATCTGCGGCGACATCACCATGGATCGCGTCTCGCACCGCGTGAAGCGCGGCGAGCGCGAAGTGCATCTTGGGCCTACGGAATTCCGCATTCTCGATCATCTGATGCAGCATCCGAGCCGCGTGTTCAGCCGCGAGCAGCTCCTGGACGCGGTCTGGGGCTCGGACGTTTACGTCGAAGCACGCACCGTTGACGTGCACATTGGCCGTCTGCGCAAAGCCTTGATGGTAGGTGAAGAAACCGATCCCATCCGTACCGTCCGCTCCGCCGGTTACGCGCTCGACGTCGAAACCGCCGATGCTTGAGGCCGGGGCCTGCCGCCCACGACACCCTTGATCCCTGAGCTTTCCTGTCCGTAATTTCGGCGGCAGGAGTGGGTCATGATGCGGACGGGGCTTCTTGCAGCATTCGTAGGGTTGGTGGCGACAGCCGCGCAGGCGCAGACAACGCAAGCGCCGGTGGAAGCGTTTGGCCGATTGCCGGCCATCGCCGACGCTGCGATTTCCCCGGACGGGCGCCACATCGCCCTCGCCCGCAACGACGCACAAGGCCTCGCAAGCATCGCCATCATCGATGTCGATGATCCCGCACACGCGACCTCCTTCAGTGTGCACGAGCGCGAGCAGCTTCGCAGCGTATCGTGGGCCGACGACACGCACGTGGCCTACATCGTCAGCCGCACCTTCCGTCCGCGCGAGGTGTTGCCGCCGGGCGTGGAGTTTGTCGGCCATCCCGGCCGCGTCGATTATTGGCGCACTGGCTTAGTAGACACACAGAGCAATCGTTCCATCGTTCTCAGGATCAATGGCCGGGACGATTGGTCGTACAATGGCGCTCAACTGATCGCGCCGATCGAAGGCGATCCAGGCTTCGGCCGTATGTTCGTCGGAACGCGGCGCGCGCCTGCGCTCTATCGCGTCGACCTCAACACCGGTCGCACCACCTTCATCTCCGTCAATGGCGGCGGTGAACAAACGCTGGGCTACGATCTCGATGAACACGGCAGCCCGCTCGCGCGCTATGACAGCGACGAAGAAACCAACCATTGGAAGATCTTCCTCTACAACGGCCAGACGCCGCATCTCGTCATGGAGGATACGTCCGAATACGGCGCGCCGCCCTCGATTGAGGGGCTGTTGCCGGATGGCCGCGTCATCGGCAGCGATCGTCCCGAAACAGGCGGCTATTACACGCTCTTCATCGTCGATCGCGAAACCGGCGAGCGCACGCCATTCTTTGCGCGTGACGGTTTGGATGTCAGCAACGCGATCCGCGATCCGTGGACGCGCCGCATTGTCGGCGCCGAGTGGGACGCTGAGCGTCCGGAAGCGCATTACTTCGACGCCGATCTGCAAGGCATCTACGATCACCTCACTGCTTTGGCGCAGGGTGACTACACGTCGATCCAATCCTGGTCCCGCGATCGCCGCCGCTTCCTGCTTTACATCGAGCATGGTCTCGATGGCGGCGGCTATTACATTTACGAGCGCGGCGCCAATCGCGCTTACCTCGTGGGTTATCGCTATCCCGAACTGCAGAGCACGTTGAGGGGCGAGCGCCAATCCATCACCTATCGCGCGCGCGATGGTGTGCGCATCCCCGCCTACTTGACCTACCCCGATGTCGCCGACCGTCACAATCTGCCGCTCATTCTCCTCGTGCACGGCGGCCCACACGCACGCGACGATTTCGGCTTCGATTGGTGGTCGGCGTTTCTTGCTTCGCGCGGTTTTGCCGTGTTGCAGCCGAACTATCGCGGCTCGACCGGCTATGGGCGCGCTTGGGAAGAGGCGGGCCGCCGGCAATGGGGCGGCCTCATGCAAACGGACGTGGAAGATGGTGTCGCAGCGCTGGTGCGCGCAGGCATCGTCGATCAACGGCGCGTCTGCATTGTTGGCGCTTCCTACGGCGGTTACGCCGCGCTCGCAGGCGCCACGTTAACGCCGGACCGCTACACGTGCGCCGCATCCATCGCCGGGGTTTCCGATCTCAATCTCATGTTGGCGCGCACCGAGCAGCGTACGGGCGGTGACGACAGCATGGCGTCCGATTGGTGGCGGCTTTCGATTGGCGACGCCTCTGCCGATCGTGAGCGCATCCGCGCCGTTTCGCCGATTAATTCCGCGGAGCGCGTGCACATTCCAATGCTCATCGTTCACGGCACCGACGATATCGTCGTGCCCATTGAGCAATCGCGGCGCATGCGTGATCGGCTTCGCGGCGCGGGCAAGGACGTGACCTACGTCGAATTGCCGAACGACGATCACTGGCTTTCAGACGCGGCCACGCGCACCCAAATGCTGCGCGAGCTCGACAGCTTCCTCCGGCGAAGCCTGCCCAACATCGTGATAGACGATAGCGGCGCACCAGGTCCTGCCGCGCCGCATTGAGTCTCGTTGGGGTAAACAGCCGCTAGTGGCGGCGGTCCCAGCGGTCTTCGCGCCGGTCCCAACGGTCCTCGCGTCGATCACGCACATCTTCGCGTGCATCCCGCACATCCTCGCGTAGATCGCGCAGGCCAGTGAAATGACGCGCATCGCGGACGTCTTCGCGCGCGTCGCGAATATCCTCGCGCCGATCGCGCCGGTCCTCGCGGCGATCCCAGCGGTCTTCACGATGATCCCAGCGATGTTCGATGCGCCGCCAAGGACGCGCGTCCGCGGGTGCGGGACTAGCGAAGGTGGTTACGGTCGCCAACGCCAGCATGGCCAATGCAGCCTTCATGAGATGCTCCTCCTGCTCGTCCCTCGGAGGCTCAAACGTCAAGCGGGGGCCATTCCGTCGCGCCGAACCACGCTTCCAGCCTGAGCGCTGCTGGGCGCCATTCGCCGGTCAAGCCGCCTCGACGCCCTCACGAACCCTCGCTATATCCGCGCTTCGATTTCCCAACAGAACGAGCGAATCCATGGCGGCCCAACCGGCGCAGTACATTTTCACGATGCAGGGCCTCACCAAGGCCTATCCGGGCGGCAAGAAGGTGTTCGAGAACATCTGGCTGTCGTTCTTCCCGGACGCGAAGATCGGCGTCGTCGGCGTCAACGGCTCGGGCAAGTCGACGCTGATGAAGATCATGGCCGGCATGGACAAGGATTTCACCGGCGAAGCCTTTGCCATGGCCAACACCAAGATGGGTTACCTTGAGCAAGAGCCGCAACTCGATGCGTCCATGAATGTCCGCGAGAATGTTGAGTCCTGGTGCGCGGAGAAGCAACTGGTCACGCGCTTCAATGAAGTCTCGATGGCGGTGGGCGAGAACTACACCGACGAGCTCATGGAGGAGATGACCAAACTCCAAGAGCAGATCGATGCGTCTGATGCGTGGGATATCGATTCAAAGATCGATATGGCGATGGACGCGCTGCGCTGCCCGCCAGACGATTCTGGCGTCGAGAAACTTTCCGGCGGCGAACGCCGCCGCGTCGCGCTCTGCCGCTTGTTGCTCTCGAAGCCGGACATGCTGCTTTTGGACGAACCCACCAACCACCTCGATGCGGAAAGCGTCGCCTGGCTGCAGCATCACCTGGAAAACTTCCCCGGCTGCGTGATCCTCGTAACCCACGATCGCTACTTCCTCGATCAAGTGACGAAGTGGACGCTCGAGCTCGATCGCGGCAAGGGCATTCCGTACGAAGGCAACTACTCGGCCTGGCTCGAAGCCAAAGCCAAGCGCGCGGAAGCAGAGCAAAGCGAAAGCGAAGGCCGCAAGAAGGCGCTTTCGCGCGAACTCGAATGGGTGCGCCAATCGCCGAAAGCTCGCCAAGCCAAGTCAAAGGCGCGTCTGTCGCGGTACGAGGAAATGGCGGCCGAGGCCGAGCGCGAAAAGCAGACCTTCGCCACCATTCAGATCCCGCCGGGCCCGCGGCTTGGCCAAAACGTCATCCAGTTCGATGGCTTGAAGAAGGGCTTCGGCGACAAGCTCTTGATCGACAGGCTCACGTTCAAGCTTCCGCCGGGCGGCATTGTCGGCATCATTGGCCCCAACGGCGCCGGCAAGTCGACCTTGTTCAAGATGATCACCGGCGCTGAGAAACCCGACGCCGGCAAGATCGAAGTGGGCGAGAGCGTGAAGCTCGGCTTCGTCGATCAATCGCGCGACGCGCTCGATAACAACAAGACCATCTGGGAAGAAATTTCCGGCGGCCTCGACGTGCTTGTCGTCGGCAATCGCGAAATTCCGTCGCGCGCTTACGTGTCGAGCTTCAACTTCAAAGGCAGCGATCAGCAGAAGAAGGTGGGGCTGCTCTCGGGCGGTGAACGCAACCGCGTGCATCTGGCAAAAACGCTGCTCACCGGCGCGAACGTGCTGCTGCTCGACGAACCGACCAACGATCTCGACGTCGAAACCCTGCAATCGCTCGAAGCCGCGCTTGAAGATTTCGCCGGCTGCGCCGTCGTCATCAGCCACGATCGTTGGTTCTTGAATCGTCTCGCGACGCACATCTTGGCGTTCGAGGGCGACAGCCACGTCGAATGGTTCGAAGGCGATTTCGACAGCTACGAAGCCGACAAAATGCGCCGCCTCGGCGTCAGCGAAATCATCCCAAGCCGGATCAAGTTCCAGAAGTTCGGGCGCTAAAGACCAACGTTAGACGGTCAGCGAAGCGGCGTGTCGGTGTCCTTACCGATTTCGCGGCTATCGATGCCGTCGGCCCAAGCCAAATAGCTTTCCTGTCCGCCACCGCCGCCATGAACGCTTGCAACGCCGGCTTTCTCTAAATCGTGCATTAGCTCTATCGAAAGATGCCGGTTGAGCCCTGAAGCTTCTTCAACAACGCTCACTGACGTTTTGCGCATGTTTCTTTGCAGTCCGGCCAGGTGCCTAAAGAGGCCGACTGTCTGCGGTTTGTTCAGTCGTAACCGATAAATGGCTTCGCGTTGCGCGTCAGTGAGCGCCATGATCACCTCCCCAGGCTCAGGCTTTGGCAGCCCTTGCTGGCGTCATAGCAACTTCCAGTCGTCTCGCTCAAGCGCTTCCTAAGCGGGTACTAACCAGGACAGCGCTGCGTCCACGCTACCGTCACCTGCGTCACCCGCGAGTTGCGCGCATCGATGCGAAACTTCGAGCGTGACGCCGCAGCAGCGCGCAGCGTCTCGATCAGCGTGTTGAAGCGCGCATCGGCGTCAGTCGATCCATTCACAGCGCCGGTTTGCGTGGCGCTGTTCAAACGTAGGCCGCTAGTGGTGACGTCGATGCGGTAGGTGTCGCTGTCGCCTTCGTTCCTCAGATAGAAGGAGTGCGTGTATCCGGTTGTCGCCGGCGGCGGAAAGAACGACGGCGGCGCGGACACGACTTCGGTCGAGATGCATGCGTTTTGCAGCAGCAAGGTCGCGGGCGCGGCCGCCGCATCATTTCCGGCCACCTGATTTTGCGGTGTTGCTTCGCCGCGCGGCTGGGCCGCGGCTTGCGAAGCTGCAACGCAGAGCAAGGCCGCAACGATCATTAAAGCGCGCATCGATCCCTCCATGATTGCGGCTACGTTCCAACGCCGAGCCGCAATCCGCAAGCCGCACCACAAAGAAAAGCGACCGCGCAGCTTTCGCCACGCGGCCGCTTATTCCCATTACGACATCGCCTATCCGCGCCGTGGCGCATCCTCCATACGGAAGACCACGTGCAGATTGACCGGCGAGCCCGCGGCATTCCCGCCGGTCGCAGTTGTCGGCGCATGCCGGAAGCCACGCGCCACTTGCAGCGCCGCTGCGCCGAAGCCCGCGCGCGCGGGATATTCCGAAACGCGCGCGCAATCGAGCGCGCCGTCACTGAGCACAGTGCACGACAGTTGCGCTTCGCCTTCCCGGCCAACCGATCGCGCGTGCTCCGGGTAATAAGAGACGAGCCGCTGTTCACTTGGGACGCGCGACCAAACCGGACGACGCGGCGCAGTGACGATCACTTCTTCGCTTTGCTCGACTTGATCATCTGTCGTCGCGCTGATGGGCGTGATGCCGATGGTCTCTTCCGGCACGGCTTGCGCGCTGGCCGTCGTGGATCGGCGCGTGGACGCTGCGGATCGCGAAGAAGAAGACGCGGGCGCGTTGTCGTCGGCGCGTTCATTGCCGCTGCTTTGTGTTGAGTCGAGCGGCGCAGAAGCGGTGGGCTCGGTCGCATACGGATCATTGTAGGCGGTTTGCGTTTGGCTGGTGTCTTGTCCGTACGTCTTCCAGGCAAAGTAGCCGCCGCCAAGCAGCACAAGCGCGGCCAGCCCGCCGAGCAGCCATTTGCCAGCGCCGCCGCCGTCGTGATCTTTCGAGGCACGGATCGTCGTCGCGTTATGTTCTTCGTCCACGCTCGTCTCCCTTAACTTTCGGCAGGATGGAACCCGCTGGCTCGCAACGCGCCTACCGGTAGGATGTTCCGCGGGGTCTCGATCTTTCCGTTAGCGCGTTGAAATCAAACGCGTCAGCGGGCCAAGAGGTCGAGCAGAATTCCATAATCGTTGTCCATCAGGCCGTTGCGGCGTGCGCGCTGCACGGCTTCGCGCCCCGCGTCCGCCGTGCGCGGCGCCCAATCGGAGAGTTCTCCGCAGCGCCCCGGCGATGGCCGCTCGCGACCCGCCGTCAGCAGCGACGCGAGTTGTCCGACATAGCGCCCGACACCCTGGCGCATTTCGCGCTCGCCGCCGCCACTCGCTGCCGCGTTCATCGCGCCAATCTCAAGCGCGCCAACGAGCCCCGCGTCGATCACCGACCGCATGCGCACACCGCACGAAACGCTATCGCCCAACGCGTTCGACCAATTTTCCGTGACCTGATCCACCTGCCGCTGATTGGGCCGCCCCGCCATGAACGACGCCAGCGCGCCGCGGCTTGCAGCGTCTGCGTAGTGCAGCTGCGGCAAGCCGCTCGGCACGGTGGCGCAAGCGGCGAGAGCGAGGAGGGCGATCAGGGGGCTGCGCATGCGATCTCCTTTGAGCGCACCAACAATGCGCGCGTGTCAGTTTTGCGGCGCGCGCGCCTGCAACCACGACGTCACAAGTTCCATCACCGCGTCGCGATCCAAATCGTTGAGCAATTCGTGGCGCCCTTCGGGATAAAGCTGGATCGTCTTGTCGTCAGCGGGGATGACATTGAAAAAGCGCTTACTGCCTTCGGGGTCAGTCAGAGTGTCCTTCTCTCCGTGAAAGACCAGGGTCGGAACGCGCCAGTGCGCATAGTGCGCCCACGCTGCTTCAGATGCCGCAATCGCTGTCGCGCCCGTCTTAGCCGGTACGCGCGGATCGCTGATCATCGGATCGCTCTTGTAGGCGGCAACTTCTTCCGGAATGCGCGACAAGCCGCTTGCATCCAGCGGCGGCGCCAATCGCGCGCCCGGCGCGATCGCAGAGACGAACCCCGCAATCGCTTTAAGATGCGCTGGCGCCGTGATCAGCAAAGCGGGTGCGCTCAGTACAACGCCTGCAACGCCGCTTGCATCTTCTGCAACACTGGCGGCCGTCACCAACCCGCCCAGCGAGTGGCCGTACACGAAGAGCGGCTTGTCCTGAAGTTTCGCCCGCGCCGCGCGATGATCGGCGACAGCGCCGTTCATATCGGCCACACCGCGCGCGCCGGGCGAGCGCCCGTGTCCGCGCATATCCCAGCCGAACACATCAAAGCCGAACGCATTCAGTTTCGGAACGAGCAGGTGATAGCGCGAGAAATAGCGCTCCGCGTATTCCGCGAAGCCGTGCGTGATCAGCACATTGGCGCGCGCGTTCGGCGTGCGCCAGGCGTAGCCATGCACCGCACGGCCAAAATCCCAGTTCTCCGCCATTACCCCTCCGCGTCGCGCACTCTATTCCGAATGCGCAACGGTGTAGCGCCGATTCTGTGCATAACGCGCAAATCAGTTCATCATTCCCGACCGTAACCATTCCGGATCCGGTCCGGAGGACGCGAAACGGGGAGCGCGTGAATGTCTGCGTTGCGAAAGTATCAGCCGCTGCAAAACCATCTCGAACGCCGCCGCGGCAGGCCGGAAATGCTCACATTCGAAGACATCGAAGAGATCATCGGCAAGGAGCTGCCGATGAGCGCCAGCAAGCACCGCTCGTTCTGGTCGAACGACAACCGAGAAGAGGGCTCGGCGTCCCACGCCTGGAGCCGCGCCGGCTATCGCGTGGCCTACCTCGACCGGGACCAGAAGGTCGTCCGCTTCGAGCGCATCCGCTGACGCATCCAGGCGGCCCTAGGCCTGCATCTCTGACTCGCGGCCATGCGATTGCCCGCATTGCGGGCGGCTGCCTGCGGGCGGAAGATGGCCCCGGAACGGAGGCGGAATATGCGTTGGATGGTTGCCGCTCTGGCGGTGTTGGCGTTGGCCGGGTGCAAGGACGACGGAAAAGCCGCGGAGAACGGCGCACACGCCGCCGCCCACGGCTACCGGATGGAAATCCGCGCCGCCAACAATGAGCAAATTTATCTGGTGACGGCTCCGGACGGCCGCATGGCAGCGGCTCATGCTGGCAGTGGAACGTCCGAAATCATGACCTCTGCGGCGGCTCAGCGTTTGGCGGCCATGCCGACCCCCGAAACGAGCGCGCCGGAAGTGATGTCGTTGCGCTTGCCTGGCTTCGACATGACCATAAACGCCGATAAGGACGAAAACGGCGAGGTCAACAGCGACAACAACGGTCAGGTGCGTTTGTCGATGGGCGCAGGCGATGGGCAGCGCATCGAAGTCAACGCGCACGAAGGCGGCCCTGGCGAAGCAGATGACCAGGCTCACGTTCTCATTACGGGCGCCGACGAAGAAGCGGTGCGCAACTTCATCGGCGAGCAAGAAGAATTGTCGCCGCAAGTGAAGTCGCAAATGCTCGCGGCGCTCGGCCTCAGCTAGCCGCGCTTGCTCGCCCCTGTCCGGGTGCGCTTTGATGCGCACTCGGATTCGGGGGATTTATGCGACGTAATGTGCGCGCGGCCTGCGCCGCGCTCTTCGCCATCGCTCTCTCATCGACGCCCGCGTCGAGCGAGGAGGGCATGTGGACATTCGACAATTTCCCGGCTGCGCGCATGCGCGAGCAGATGGGTTGGGCGCCAGATCAAGCGTGGCTCAATCGCGTCATGGCGGGCACCGCACGTCTGCCTGGATGTTCTGCGTCGAACGTGAGCGGCCAAGGCTTGGTGATGACCAACCACCATTGTGTCGTGTCCTGCATAAGCGCGCATTCGGCGGCCGAGCATAACTTCATCGCCGATGGCTTTCTGGCCGCGACGCGCGAAGAAGAACTCCGCTGTCCCAACATGTCGGTGCAGGTTCTGACCGGCATTTCCGATGTCACCACGCGCATCAGTTCAGCCACCGCAGACGTTGCCGCCGAAAGCTTCGCGCACGCGCGCGACGCCGAGATTGCGCGTATTGAAAGCGAATGCACGGCAGCGCCCACCCTCTGCGAGGTGGTGACGCTCTATGATGGCGGTCGCTATGCGCTCTATCGCTACAAAAGCTACCACGATGTGCGCCTTGTGTTCGCCCCTGAGCACCAGATGGCAGCGTTCGGCGGCGATCCCGACAACTTCAACTTCCCGCGTTATTGCATCGATGTCTCGTTCATGCGCCTCTATGAGCGCAATGCGCCGGCCGTAACGCCGAACCATTTGCCGATGCGCTTCACGCCGCTCGCGGAAAACGAGATTGTTCTGATCGCCGGCAATCCCGGCCACACCTCGCGCCAGTACACCAGCGCCGAGCTTGCCTTCGAGCGCGATCTCAATCTGCCTTGGCAGATCACTGATCTCACCGAATTGCGCACGCAGATCGCGGCGTACGCCGCGCAGAGTCCGGACCAAGCGCGCATCGCTTCAGGTACGCTGCAGAGCGTCGAGAATGCACTGAAGGGGCTCGCTGGCCGGCGCGCCGCGCTGCAAGACCGACAAGGCTTCGCCCGCATCACCGCTGCCGAGCAGGATCTGCAAACGCGCGTTGGCCGCAATTTGGCGGCGCAGCGCGACGTTGGCGACGCCTGGGGCGAGGTGGCGCGCGCGCAAACCGCCTACCGCGGCATCTTCCATCGCTACCAATATCTCGAAGCCCGCGCTGGTGAACTGTCATTGCTCTTCGGCTGGGCGCGCGACATCGTTCGCGGCGCCGAAGAGCGCAACAAACCTGACGCCGAGCGCATTCCGCGCTTCGGCGATGCGCATCTGGCCACGGTCGTCGCCGGTCTGCGCGCCGAGCGACCAATCACGCCCGACTTCGAACGGCTGAAGCTTGCGTTTTGGCTCACCAAGTTGCGCGCGCGCTTGCCGGCGAACGATCCCGTGGCCCAACGCATCTTCCGCGGCCAGAGCCCCAACGCCCTCGCGGCGCAGCTCGTGCAATCGCGCTTGGCAGACGCAGCCTACCGTATGGAGCTCTGGCAGGGCGGCGCGGCAGCAGTCGCTGCGTCCGATGATCCGCTCATCCAGTTCGTGCGTGCGTGGGATGCGGACGCGCGCGCGATCCGTGGCCGTTACATCGCCGAAGTGGAGGGCCCTGTCGCGCGCGGGCAAGAGCGCATCGCGCAGGCACGCTTCCGCGCGTTTGGCGTGACCCGCTATCCCGACGCCACCTTCAGCCCGCGTCTCTCGTACGGCCGTGTCGAGGGGTGGAGCGATCCGCAAACGGGGCAGGCCCCAACCTTCACCAACGTCGCAGGGCTCTACGCGCGCGCGACCGGGCAGTCGCCGTACGCGCTCACGCAGCGCTGGATCGATGCACGCGCAAGCCTCGATCCAAGCACGATCTTCAACGTCTCAACATCGACGGATGTGATCAGCGGCAGTTCCGGCAGCCCGTTGCTCGATCGCGAAGGCCGGGTCGTCGGCGCAGTGTTCGACGGAAATATCCATTCGCTTGGCGGTGAATATTTCTACGACGGCGCTCTGAACCGCTCCGTCACGGTTTCCAGCACGATCATCCAAGCAGCACTCGCGAATGTTTATCACGCTGATGCGCTGCTGGCGGAATTGCAGCAATAGAGGATGTTGCAGGTTCTCCGAGCGAGAACCCGCAACATCGTGCAGATCACCAAATTTCGACGCGCTGATCGTCGGCGAGGTAAAGCGCTTCGCCTGGCTGCACGTTGAACGCCGCGTACCAGGCGTCCATGTTCCGCACGACGCCGTTGATGCGGTAAACGTTGGGCGAGTGCGCATCGGAGAGCACTTGGTTGGTGAGCGCCTGGTCGCGAATGATCTGCTTGCGGCCCTGCGCTCGCGACAGGAAGAAGCGCTGATCGCCCGTTAGCCCGTCCAGCACAGGCGCTTCCTGGCCATTGAGCGAGAGGTGATACGCATGCAGTGCAACCTGCAAGCCGCCATTGTCGCCAATGTTTTCGCCAAGCGTCAGCCGGCCATTCACATGAATGCCGGGGAGCGGCTCGAACGCGTCATATTGTGAGGCCAGCCGATCCGTAACGGCTTGGAAGCGCGTCACATCTTCGGGGCTCCACCAATCGCGCAGCACGCCGTGGCCGTCGGACTTCGCGCCTTGGTCGTCGAAGCCGTGACCCATCTCGTGGCCGATGACGCCGCCGATGCCGCCATAGTTCACGGCAGGATCAGCGTTCATGTCAAAGAGGGGCGGTTGCAAATAGCCGGCGGGAAACACGATCTCGTTGAACGGCGGATTGTAGTAGGCGTTCACTTGGTGGGGATACATGCCCCATTCGTCGCGGTCGCTCGGGCGGCCCAAGCGCGCCTGATCCTTGTTCGAAACCCAAACCTGCACGCGTTGACGATTGCCGTAGGCGTCGCCGGCGCGGATCTCCATCGCCGAATAATCTTCCCAGCGATCCGGATAGCCGATCTTAGGCCGGAAGAGGGCGAGCTTTTCAAGCGCGCGCTGCTTCGTTTCTTCGCTCATCCACGTCACGGCGCGAATGCGTTCGCCGTAAGCGCGGCGCATGTTCTCCACGAGCTGCAGCGCTTGCGCCTTCGACTCTGGCGAGAAGTGGCGCTCCACGTAGATTTGACCAACTGCCTCGCCCAACGCGTTGTTGATCGATTGGATCGCACGTTTCCAGCGTTCACGCTGTTGTTGCTGGCCGTTCAGCGTCTTGCCGTAGAAATCGAAGTTCGCGTCATCGATCGCCTTCGGCAACACAGCCGCACGCGCACGCACGAAATGCCACATGATGAAGCTCTTCCAGGTCGATACCGGCGTCGACAGGAAAAGCTCAGACAGCGGACGCATCGCAGAAAGCTCGGCGATCACGATGTCATCGCCGTATGTCAATCCAGCGGCTTCAAACTGCGCGTCCCAAGGATAGCGCGGATTGATGGCGCGCATGTCGGCGCGGTGCCGCAGATTGTACGTCTTCTCGCGTTCACGCCGGTCAGCGATCGGCCAATGCCGCTCGGCGATTTGTGTTTCCAGCGCCAGGATAGCGCGAGCCTTTGCTTCCGCGCCCGTTTGGCCAATGAGTCCAAGCATCTCCGCGATCTTGGCTTGGTAGGCCGTGCGCAGAGCGGGAAAACGTCCATCCGTTCGCCGGTAATACTCCCGCTCTGGCAAGCCTATGCCGCCGTGCGACATCGCCGGCACGTAGCGGTCCGGATTGCCTTCATCGAGCGCCACGCCGATGTCGATCGGCGATGAAATTTCGACGTCCGGGCGCGCGATGAAGCGAATGACGTCTTCATGCGTGCGCAGTGCGTTGATTTCGGTGAGCGCCGGCTGAATTGGCGCTAAACCAGCTGCATCGATCGCCGCCTGATCGCAATAGGCGTTGTAGTAGTCGGAAATCTTCTGCGCGTTCGAACCTGGCGCACCACCAGATCGCGCCGCGTCCTCGATGATCGCGCGCACATCGCGCTCGGCTTTTTCTGCCAGGATATCGTTGGTGCCCCAAGTGACGCGATCAGCAGGGATCGTGTTTGCCGACATCCAAGCGCCGTTGACGTGCCGGAAGAAGTCGTCGCCCGGTTTCACGTTCATATCGCGCGACGTAAGATCGACGCCCCAGGCGCCGATCGCGGCTTGTCCGCGCGGGGGAGGCGCGGGCGCCGTCCCGCCGGTTTGCTCAGTGCCGGTTGCGCAGCCCGCCAAAAGCGCAGCGCCAGAAACCGCCATATCGCGGCGCGTCAAAGAAGCCATGAAAGAACCCTCCGTTCGGCCCTAGCGAGCGAACCTCGGAGCCTGTGTCAATCCGGTTTTGACGAAGCGCCGCCAGCCCACGGCGAACGCTATTTCAACCCGCCGAGCTTGCGGATGGCGCTCCATTCGGCAGCCGTTACCGGTTGCACGGAAAGACGGGAGTTTTTCACCAGCACCATGTCGGCGAATTTCTTGTCGGCCTTGATCGCCGCCAGCGTCACCGGGGTCTTCAGCGGCTCGATGGCCTTCAGGTCAACGCAGACCCAATCGCCTTCTTTCGCCGTCGTATCGGCATAGCCTTCCTTCGCCACTTCGCTGACGCCGACGATCTCTTTGCCTTCGCCTGAATGGTAGAAGAAGACCTTGTCGCCCTTCTTCATCGCCTTGAGATGCGCCTTAGCCTGGAAGTTGCGCACGCCGGTCCAGGCGTCGGCGCCTTTCTTGACGTGCTGATCCCAGGACCACGTGTCGGGTTCGCTCTTGACCAGCCAGTACGCCATCAATTCCCCGCTGCTGGCGCGACCGCCAGAGCTTCGATTGTGAAGCTGACTTGATCGCCGATCAAGTTCGCGGCCGTGGTTGAGCCCCAAGCCGCGCGAGAAAGCGCGCCGGTCGCAGTGAACCCAGCGCTAGCGCGGCCGTTTGCTGGGTTTTGTCCCATGCGGTTCAGCGTGACTGAAAGGGTGAGGGGATGGGTTTGCCCCAGCAGCGTCAGATCGCCAATGACCTCCGCGTGCGTCGGGTCAATGACACGAACCGACGTTGACCGGAACTCCATCGTCGCGAATTGTGCGGCGTTGAGCCAACGCGGCCCACGCAGATGCTCATCGCGCGTCGCGTCGCCGGCGCTCAGATTGGCGATCTGAACAACAGCACGGACGCGCGATTGCTCGGGATGCGCCTGATCGAGCGTGACTTCGCCGCTCACCTGATCGAAGCGCGCGAGCACGTGATTGAAGCCGAAGCGATCGACAACAAAACCGATCTGCGTATGCTGCGGATCAAGCGTGTAGTTAGCAGGTTCGGCCGAAGCGGCGCTGGCCGCAAACAGTGCGGCGGCGAAGATCAATGCACGCATAGCGAAGTCCCCAAAGATCAATCTGGTTCAAGCGCGCGCTTCGAACACCAAATTGAACGGCGTCTCCGCAGCTCGGCGGAATTTAGTGAACCCCGCATCCTTCGCCACCTTTTTGAGACGAGCTTCGCCCGCTTGAGCACCCAGACCCATGCCGACTTCCTGCGAAAGCGACGCCGGCGTGCAGATCATTGTCGAAGCGGCGTAGTACACGCGCCCAACCGGATTGAGATTGTCCTTCAGATCGTCGTGCGCAAAGGGCTCCACGACCATCCACGTGCCATCTGAAGAGAGCGCCTTTTTCGCGTGTTTTCCAGCGCCGATAGGATCGCCCATGTCATGCAGGCAATCGAAGAATGCGATCAAATCGTAGTCGAGCGCCGGATAATCCTTAGCGTTCGCTTGTTCAAAGACGATGCGCTTTGAAACGCCCGCGTCTTTCGCCATCTGCTTGGCGCGCGCGATCGACGGCGCGTGATAATCGTAACCGTAGAATTTCGATTTTGGATAAGCGAGCGCCATCAAGATCGTTGAAGCGCCGTGTCCGCAACCGACATCGGCCACTTTCGCGCCCTTCTCCAATTTCTCCTTCATGCCTTTGAGCGAGGGAATCCAGCTCGACACCAGGTTCGCATTGTAGCCCGGGCGGAAAAACCGCTCCGTGCCGCGGAAGAGGCATTGCGAATGCTCGTGCCAGCCGACGCCCTTGCCGCTCTTAAACGCGTCGCGCACTTTCGGTTCGTCGAGCCACATCGCTTGCGCGATATCGAACGCGCCGGCGAAGAACGCCGGACCTCCTTCATCGGCGAAGGCGCAAGCCTGTTCTGGATTGAGTTTGAATTTCTTGCTCTTCGCGTTGTAGTCGATGTATCCCGCCGCCGCTTGTGCTGAGAGCCATTCGCGCAGATAGCGCGCATTCAAGCGTGTCTTTGCCGCAAGTTCGTCCGGCGTGACCGCTTTGCCGTCGGCCATCGCTTTGTAAATGCCGAGCTGGTCGCCCAGCACGACAAGCGCGGCCGTCGCCACCGCGCCGAGATCGCCAACCAATTTGCCGAGTAGTGTGTTCAGTTTTTCCTGATCGGGCGCGGGCATGGGCAGCTCCTTTCTGGAAAGCGACGGGAGCTAACGCCTTCGCGCCCTCGCCTTCAAGTGCGCTTTCGCGGCGCGCGCGAATTTATCGAAATATGGGATACAGGCGCCCGCCTTGATCTCGCGCGCCGCCCGGCCGAATGTGAGCGCGCATGAATGCCGCGCTCGAAGCAGAAGGGCTAATCAAACGCTACGGCGCGCGCACCGCGGTCGATGATCTGAGCTTCCAAGTCCCGCGCGGGGCGATCTATGGCGTGCTCGGGCCGAACGGCGCCGGCAAATCGACGACCTTGCGCATGCTGGTCGGCGTGCTGAGCCCAAGCGCCGGCCGCATCTCCGTTCTAGGCGGCGCGCCGACGCTCCAAACCATGCGCAGTGTCGGTTATCTGCCCGAAGAACGCGGCCTTTATCGCTCAATGAGCGCGCGCGCGGCGATCGCCTATTTGGCGCGCCTCAAGGGTGTGCGCAGCGGCAAAGCTTTCAAACGCGCCGATACACTGTTGAAGGATCACGGCCTCGGCGACGTGCGGCGCAAGAAGATCAAGACGCTGTCGAAAGGCATGGCGCAGAAGGTGCAAGTCCTCGGCGCCATCGCACACGAGCCGGACCTCATAATTTTCGACGAGCCTTTCTCCGGTCTCGATCCCGTCAATCAGCGCGTGCTCGAAGACACGGTGCGCGCCCAAGCCGCCGCCGGCCGCACCATTCTCTTCTCCACGCACGTCATGGAGCACGCCGAGCGTCTGTGCGACCGCATCTTGCTGATCGCGCAGGGGCGCAAGGCCTTCGAAGGCACGGTGAATGAAGCGCTGGCGCTCGCGCCTTCGACAGTGCTGCTGGAAACCGATGGAGATTTCGATCTGGCCGGAGCGCTCGCGCCGCGAGGTTTCGCTATCGTTCCAGACGGGGAGGAGCATGGCGCCAAACGCTGGCGCGCGGCGCTCGCCAACGGCCACGGCCCGCGCCAACTCTTGTCCGCCTGCGTCGAAACCGGAGCGCCGCTTTCGCTGTTCGAACCTGCGCGCGCCAGTTTGCACGAAGCCTTCGTCGCGCTTGTCGGCAAGGATGCCGCCGGAGCGCGCGAATGAGCTCGATTTTCCTCATCGCTCGGCGCGACTACTTTGCCTATGTCGGGGCCTGGGGCTTTCCAGCACATTGGGATCCTAAGCTTAGAATTCCACGTGGACAAGTTGTCGCG
>JADMIO010980170.1_pt1 | contig 115400 bp, 84 predicted proteins | sample 8958161 | NCBI WGS metagenome assembly JADMIO01 (sample SAMN16585339, study PRJNA669376) | soil metagenome | isolation source: Crop rotation soil | place: USA: Cullars Rotation, Alabama | collected 2011 | reverse complement strand
GCCGCGACTTCAAGTCACGTGAATTCCAAGCTTCGGATCCCACTGTGCTGGAAAGGCTTGGATTTGCCTTTACTCGCGTTTCGGGAACGGGCGGGCCTTCCAAGTATAACAACTTCCTGGTGACGCCAACGATCGGAAATAATCGCCCCGACAACCTGAAGCTGAACAAAGTTTCAGAATCCGCTTCGCCAGGCCTGTATGTCGGGCAATACACCGATCCGGAGATCAAGGTCGAACTGACCGCGACGCGCATGGTGGGATTGAGCCGCTTTACATTTCCTTCAACCTCGCAAGCGCATCTGCTATTCAACCTGGCGCATTGCAGCGGCAATCAGAAGCCGATCGAATCGGAAGTGCGCCTGGTTGCGCCGGATCGGATCGAAGGGTGGGCGCATTTCAAAGGTGGATGGAATCCATCGCCGTACACACTCTATTTCGCGGCGCAGACGAATCGCAAGTGGACATCGGGCAAGGTGCTGGTGGATGGCAAATCGGAGAAAGGAACGCACGCGCACGGCACAAAGACATCCGCGGACGTGGTGTTCGATCTTTCGCAGGAGCGACAGCTTCAGATGAAGCTCGCGGTTTCGTTTGCGAGCATCGAAAAGGCGCGCTCGTACCTGGATCAGCAGTCGCCCGGCTGGGATTTTGATTCAGTGGCAGCAAACGCTCGGAAGGCGTGGGCCGATGTGCTGTCCCGGATTAATATTGAAGGCGGTTCGGCCGTGCAGCGGCGAATTTTTTACACCGCGCTGTATCACTCGCACACATTGCCGCACGAGCTGAGCGGCGACATGCCGGATTTCGGCAATCGGCCGCATTATGAAGATTATTACTGTCTATGGGACACGTTTCGCTGCCTGCATCCGCTGCTGACGGTTCTTCAGCCAAAGCGGCAGAGCGAGATGGTGCAGTCGATGATCGATGTCTTTGATCAAACCGGCTGGATGCCCGACGCCCGGATCGCGGGCGCCAATGGCCTGATGCAGGTGGGAACCAACGGCGATGTGCTGGTTGCGGATGCGATGGTGAAGGGATTGAAGGGAGTCGATTACGAGAAGGCGTATCGGGCGCTGGTCAAGAACAGCACCGTCGAGTCCCCACGATGGGAGTACGAAGGCCGCCATGCGGATGTGTGGAACAAGCTGGGATATGTTCCGCTGGAAGCCGGGCCGTATTCGGCTTCGTGCACGATGGAATACGCCTACGACGATTTCTGCATTGCGACCGTTGCAAAGCGGCTTGGGAAAGAGGCGGACTATCAGAAATTCCTCAAGCGGTCCAACAATTGGACGAATATCTTCGATCCGAAAACGGGATTTGTTCGTCCCAAGTCGTCCAACGGCAGTTGGTATCCCGATCCATCGCCGACGGTGCGCTATCCGAACAAGCAGGTGCCGGACGAAAAATCGCCTTTTTACGAATCCAACGGCTGGCAATACACGACCTACGTGCCGCACGATGTGCAGGGTTTGATCGACCGGATCGGTGGGGATGAGGCGTTTGTGAAGTGGCTGGATGAGTTTTTCAATAAAGGAATTTACACGCAAGCCAACGAGCCCGACCTGCTGGCGGCGTTTTTGTACATCCACGCGGGCCGGTCGGATCGGACGGCGCTGCGCACGCGAAAGATCCTGGCCAGCGAATATAACGATACACGCACGGGCCTGCCCGGCGATGACGACGCGGGGGCGATGTCGTCGTGGTATGTGTGGAATGCGATCGGCTTATATCCGCACGCAGGCGAGGCATATTACTACGTGACTGCGCCGATCTTTAAGCGGGCGACGATTCATCTGGAAGATGGAAAGATGTTCATCGTCGAATCGCCGGAGGCGTCGGATGCGAATTGTTACATCCAGTCGGCAACGCTGAATGGCAAGCCACTGGAGCGCGCATGGATCACGCACGAAGAGCTTATCAGCGGAGGAGAATTAAAGTTGCAAATGGGAAGCGAGCCATCCCAATGGGCTCGCGAACCACGACCGCCATCGGTGATACCGAGATAACGTCACGAACAAGTAATCGGATGCCGATGAAATATCAGCGCCTGCGGCGTCGTCCAAGCAGACCTGCCGCGATGCCCAGAAGGGCAATCGACGCCGGCTCAGGCACTACAACTCCCAAGGCCGCTCCCGGCAGGGGCGCCAGTCCGCCTGAGCCCCAGTTGATCGCCAGGAGATTGAAATCCAGCGCGTTGACCGTGCCATCGCCATTGAAGTCCGCGGTCGTGGGGCCGCCGGTGTTGGACCAGGCGGTGGCGCCGGTGGCGTTGAAGTTCGTTGCCAGCTCGGTGAAGTCCAGGCTGTTGACGTGTCCGTCGTGATTGGCGTCGCCGGGAGTATATGTAACGACCGAATTGGCTACCCAGTTCAGGAAGATGTCACCGGAATCGACGCTCGTATTAAAAGAACCCTGTGAACCACCGGGGGCTCCTGTGATGGTTCCAAATGTTGAATTGCCGGTGTTTGAACCAGCCACGTCGATGATTTTCCAGGAGTGGTTACTGTTCCAGAATGTATCGCCGCTGTTGGGCTGAAGGCCCGCGGACAGCAGGTTGAAATCCAGCGCCAGCGTTGCGCCGGAGTCGAGCGTGAGATCGCTGTTGGCGATAATCTGGTCGAAATCTGTTCCGGGATTGCTGGTTGAAAGTGCTCCCAGTTCCCAGCCCATCCCGCTGCCTGCGGCCAGGATCAGATTGCCGTTGACGGTAAGCGCGCCGGTGCTGTTGCCCGGCGAGACCGCAGCGGTTGATTGGACAGTAACCGATCCACCGATGCTGCCGTGGCCGCCGAGAATTCCGTTAGCGTTAACCGTCACCGCGCCGGTGCCGGAGTTGGTCCCGTTGATGAGCAGCCTGCCGTTGTTGATGGTGGTTGTGCCGGTGTAAGAGTTATTGCCGGAAAGCGTCCATGTGCCGCTGCCTTCTTTGATGAGATTCCAGACATTGCCGCTGAGGGATGCGCCCGTAGAGAAATTCGACGTTGGTTCGATAATGCTGCCGGAGACTTCGCCAGTGCTGACCCCGCGCAGGGTTAAGGAGGCGGTGCCGGGGAGATCCTGGCGGATATTGCCGGAGATCTTCAGATTGCCGCCGCCCTGGGATTGAACCGTGAAGTGCTGGTTGGTGCCATCCAGGGTGCCGGTTCCATCGGGCAAACCGGTGGCAAGCGTGCCGCTCAGTTCATTACTGCCGCCAAGATTGATAATCGTTTGACCAGTGCCTTGCGTGCCCGCAGAGTTGGTCGAGCGGGGCACGCCCATATAAATATTCTCTGGGGAATTAATGCCGCCGCTGATCGCAAGGTAAGAAATGGATGCCTCGCCGCCGGTTGTCGGCCCGATCCGCGTATAGCCGGCAGAATTGTTTCCCGCGGCGCCTAAGGCAGTGTTGTTGGCAATTTCCAAGCTGCCTGCATCAATGGTTGTATTGCCGACATAAGTATTGGAACCCGACAGTTTCCAAGTGCCAGCACTCTGTTTGTTCACGTTCCAGGTGGAACCTCCAGAGTCTTCCTTGATGATCCCCGATACGACGCCCACATCGGTCGCGGCGGTGTTGCCAAGCACGAGCGTGCCGGTGTTGCCGCTGGTTTCCCTGACATTGCCGGAAACCGTGAAGCCCGCAGCACCTTCGGCTCGAATGTTGTAGTTCACTCCGCCGTCACCCAACAAGGTGGTGATGTCGCCTGCGATCCCATTGGCGCCTGCCGATCCAACCGAGGGCGTCGATGCTGAGTCTCCAACGATGCGAGCGTTTGTCGGATCGCTCGTGGTCACGCCGCCGATGGCAATCTGTTCATTGGTGACAAAGTTCCCAACTATTTCCAGGCGACCTCCGGCATTTGAGCTGGATGCCCGGACTTCGGTGTTTCCATCAGTCGTTCCCAGGGAATTGGCGTTCTGGATCTGAATATTATTTTTCCCATTGCTGCTGGAGGCCTCGATGATCGTTTGGCCGGTGTAGGTGTTGTTTCCCGTCAATATCAGTGAGGTCTGGCCGGTGGCAAAACCCGTTTTGTACAACGTATTTGAAGCCCCGCCGCTGATGACGCCGGCCAATGTGAAGGTCTGATTGTTGGTTGGGGTATTGATGGTGTTGTTGCCGCTGAAAGCCAGTGAAATAGCATTGCCAACATTTCTGTTTCCGGAACTTGAAAGCACACCACCGTTCAGCGTGATCGCGCCGGTTCCCGCAGGGCCATTTGTAAGCGAACCAGGTGATCCAGTGGAACTGTTGGCGACAACCAGCGTAACGGCGTTGATACTCACTCCACCGTCATACGTGTTTGCTCCAGAAAGCGTCAGAGTGCCTGTGCCACCGCCCTGCAATGTCATATGTTTTGAGCTACCCGAAATCACACTGCTGATCGTAATTCCACCAGAACCGTCGATTTGAATCACGTTATCTGTGGTATTGGCAAGAGCGATGTTCATGGTCTTGCCGCTGCCGGTCTCGTTGTTCTGAAGTGTGAAAAGATTGTTGCTTGCATTGCGCAGAATTGTGTTGCTTACGCTGTTGACCGTAGCGCCATTGAGGGTAAGTGCTCCGACGGTCGTTGAACTATTACCAACTGTAAGATTGCGTGTTCGGGCAGATGAGACTTCAATAGCCCCAATCGAAAGCTGGGCTGTACTCATGTTGATGCCGGCAGTCGTTGCGGAACCCGTATTGTTGAACTGCGCAACATCAGTGGTCAGCCATTGATTGGATGCAGTATTCGGAGCCCAGTTTGTATTGGTGTACCAAGCTGTTGTAGCAGCATTGTTTGTCCAACTGACAGCGGCATTGGAGAAAGAGATTTTTGATCCCATGCAGGCCGCAACGGCTGCGATCACCACAACTCGCCTTGTCCGCAATCGCTTCTGATTGTTGGTTAGAGATGCCTTTACAGAGATTCCGCGAGATAAGCGCATCATTTTCAATCCTCCAATTCGGAGCCCTACGGAAGTGAAAACAGCGCCGCAGCGGCCACTGTTTTGTCGAATCATATCAATTCTGATGTATGCTCCAAGAAAATAAAGCACAATAACCGGACAAAAAGGCTGATATATAATATCAAGAATGTCTGTGTAACTGACGTTGTCTTCGCGTAAATAGCCCGCCAAGCAGCATACATAGGCCTAACGAAGCGGGTTCTGGAACCAGGCTGCCCAAGGACGCGCCGCTGGGCAAAGGAGCGAGGCCGCCTGTGCCCCAATTGATCGCCAGGACATTGAAGTCCAATGCATTAATGTTTCCGTCGCCGTTGAAATCTGCAACGTTGTCGCCATTGGCCCAGATCAATGCAGTTGTTGTGTTAAATGCACCCGCCAGGGCGTTGAAGTCCAGGCTATTCACATGTCCATCGTGATTGGCATCCCCGGTAACCAAAGTGATGCCCGCGGTGTAAGTCAGGAAGATATCGCCAAGGTCAGAACTGGTACCGATGGAAGTGCTGAATGCGCCGGGGGTGCCACCGGGGGCGCCATTAATCGATCCGAATGTCGAACTGGCGGTGTTTGATCCGGTGATGTCGATGATCTTCCAAGTATGGTCGCTGGTCCAGAAGCTGTCGCCGCCATTGGGTTGCTGATTAGCTGGAAGAAGGCTGAAATCGATGGAAAGGGCGGCAGTTGGATCGAGGTTTAGATTGCCGCCGACAGCCAACTGATCGAAATTGGTTCCCGCGCCGGATGTAGAGAGGGAAGCCAGTTCCCAGTTCATGGAGGAGGCAGATTCGAAGATGACATCGCTATTGGCGGTAAGAATGCCGGGACTGTTGCCAGGCGAAACAATCGAGCCGGCCTGTAGATCGACTGTGCCCGCAACGCTTCCGCTGCCACCGAGCGTTGCGGAAGACCCAACTGTGACCGGGCCAGTGCCGGTGATCGATCCATCCACCACCAGCTTGCCCGCAGAGATGTTGGTGGGGCCGGTGTAGGCGTTGGTGCCCAGGATTTTGAGCGTACCGTTTGTGTTCTTGGTTAATCCCGCACCGCTGTTGATCTCGGAAACATTCTTCAGCGTGCCTGAATTGAAGTTCAGTGTCGCGATCGATCCGCCGAGGCTGCCGATGGTATGACCGGTCATGTCGAGGGTGCCGCCATCGAGTGTGATCGTACTGGTGACATTCGATCCAGCGCCCTGAACAATATTCACATTCGATGTGACGGTGCCGCCTGTAATATTCAATGTTGCATTGGACGATCCGCCGGAGCCGGGGCGCGATCCCATCGTGAAAGCCGTATTGACTGTCAGTGCGCCCCCCCCAATTTGAATCAGCGCGCTGGTATTTCCATTACCGGTATTGGATTTGGACGCCATGTCGATGGTGTCCACGGTGAACGTCGAGCCCGCGGAATCAAGATCGAGTTCGCCATAGCCGCTTCCTGTGCTGGTCTGATTCGACGCACCCATCTGCAATGTGCTTGCGGTCACGGTTACGACATGCCCACGCAGGTCGAGGATGCCCGTTGCAGCACCGGAGGTGTTGACGTTGTTGTTTCCAAGTGTGATATCGGCCTTTGCGCCTGTCATTCCACCAATCGTCAAAGTGCCGGGGTTGGTCATTTGAGATAAGAAACTGACGCTGCCCTTGCCCTTGCCCTGACCGATCACCATCGAGTCGGTGTTAATGACATTGGTCCCGGCGCCCAGAACCAGAACGCAATCGCGGTTGTTGTTCGAGAGCGTATCGTTCATGGTGAACGAGTTGGCGGTGATCGTGTTGGTTGTATTTGAAAACAGCACGGTACTGCCGGTTGTCGTTCCACCCGATCCCGTGGCCTTGCTGATATTGAATCCGCTCACATTCGCGATAAATGCGCCGACGTTGGTTAAGTCGACTGTCACAAAACTCGTCGGATCGGCCTGATTCACATCCTTCTGGCCCAAATTAATATCACCCGACGGGTTATTCACCGGAAGGTTCCGGGCCCGTTGACCGCGATATTGGCGGTCTGTCCATCGACGATGCTGCCAACGGTGACTGGGCCGGTGACGGTCAACGTTTTGCCGCTTCCAATCGTGAGTGTGTTAAACGTTGCAGAGTTGCTTTGAACGGTGAGTGATGTAATCGTCTGGCTGTAGGTTCCAAGATCGAGCCCGCCGGTTGCATTCGACAGATCGCCGAAAACCACCGGACCCACCGGAAGCGCATTGGCTCCTCCTTTGACCAGTGTTCCGCCGAGAAGCGTCATGTTTCCTGTATAAGAATTGCTGCCCGTCAATGTTGTGACACCGCTGCCGAATTGCGTGACGCCGCCATTTCCGATGATTTTGTTGGTCACTGCCAGCGAATTATTCCGGTTGAATCGCAATGTACCGAGGCTGTTTACGGTGACATCGCCGGTTCCCAGCGTGCCTGTTGAACCGCCGTTTCCAACAGAGAGCGTGATGCGATCGTTCGCGGCACTTGCGCCGGAGACGGTGCTGCCGCCGCCGATGACCGTGGACCCGCTGTAGTCGTTGAGATTGGAAGTGAGTTCCACCATTCCCAGGCGACTGATCGAGGTATTTGCTGCGCAATGTACGGACAAGCCCCCGAGGCCCGTCACCTTGCCGGTGATTGTCGCAGTGCTGGTTGTGTTATTGGAACGCGGATAAGTTGAGATATCGAGCAAGCCCGTAGCGCCGATAGTGATTGTCGTAGAGTCGATCGTCTTATTCCCATTGAAGACCGCAATGCCGCCGAGAACCGCACTGGGAATCGCAATGGGCTTGGTGATCGCCGCGGTGCTGGCGTTGGTGTCAAGATTGCCATAGAAGCCAAATTGAGAATTGCCGCCGGAGACTGTAATCACGCCCGCGGGACTTCCCGCCGTGGAATTACCGCCGAGATAAAGTTGCCCGCTGGAGATGTTGATGTTTGCCAGGCCTGTATCACCGACATTGATGAAATCGTATTCAGCGGTTCCGACCGTCGTAATGTCGTGGCTGTTGCCGTGAACGGATGCGCCAGTACTGGCAACAACAAATGCACCCGCAGTCGAGCCGATCGTGGCATCGCTGCCAAGTGTGAGGCTTAAAATCTGTGCGGCGCCGCTGCCGCTGTTGGTCAACGCGCCGTTGCCGCCGATGCCTGTGCCATTGATGGTGACGTTTCCGTTGTTAAGCATGACCGAATTCAAATCCAGCGTCGCGCCGCTGGACACGGTTGTCATTGCAGTCACCGAACCGAGTGCGTCAGTGCTTCCCACCTTCAAGGTGCCGCTAGCAACTTGAATCGTGCCGTTGAACCCTGCGTTGCTTCCTCCAAGTGTGAGCGTGTTGGTGTTGTCTTTTCTAAATGTCCCGGAGCCGGTCAACGCGTTAGAAATCGAGAGATTGTCGGAGCGGTTTACCGCCAGCACACCGCTGTTCAGCACGATTGTCCCGGGCAGCGTGAGTACCGCGCCTGAATTGGAAAAGGTGAACGAACCAGCTCCATTTTTGGTGAACGCGCTGGCCACGGAGAAGTTGCCGCTACTGACGGTTACATTTCGCGAGCCGGTGACGCTCAGCCCGGTTGCGGTGATGCCGGCGCCGCCGAGTGAATAGTCATTTGCGTTGTTGTTGAACGTGATTGATGCAGGCGACACGACAACTGAAGTAGCAACGTTAAAGTTGCCGACTGCGTTATCGTCAAACAGCACGGAATCGCCCGGCGCGGTGGGCTGGAGATAAGTGGTCGCTGCGTTGCCGATCACCGTTTTCCAGTTTGATGTCGTGTTGATGTCCCACGTGCCGTTGACGTTGCCGATCCATCGGATGCTGTCGAACGCGGTGATGTTCACATCGACGCGCGTGGCCCCTGTGTTGTTCACCAGGTTGGCTACTACTCGCGAGGGAAGCGTACCCAGCGTCAGCCCGGCAAAACCAGTGGCTCCGCCGATGCTGCCGGAATAATCGATCAAGCCAAATGATCCGATGGACAGTGGTGCACTGGAGCTAATGTTGATGACATTCGTGTTGCTGACAGCAAACGACGGCGCAATGATCGGCGCTGTGCCGGGATTGCCCGCGAGCTGAATTCCAAGGTTGACTGAGCTGTTGGTGCCGAGTTTCAGCGTCGAAGTGTTGACTGTGGTGACGTTGGAAACAGTTCCGCCCTTGAAATCCAGCGAGCTGATTGCATTGCTGGTGCCGATGGCGTGGCCGGTCATATTCAGGGTGCTGCCGGTGTCCGTGATGATTGTGCTGGTGACCGAGCCCGACCCCCGAGTGATGTTTACGTTCGAGGTAAACACGCCGCCGGTAATGTTGAGCGTTGCTGAGGAAGTTCCGGCGCTGGATTGCGAGCCCATCGTGAAGGCGCCGCCGCTGTTCACTGTGAAGTTTCCGCCGCCGACATTGATCTGGGCGGTGGCGCCAACCGCGGCCGCACCGGTCTTGGCGGCCATGGTGATGGTATCGACGGTGAAATTGCCTGCGTCAAAGTCGAGTTCGCCTGAAGCGCCGCCCGCACCCGAACTCGTGCTCGAGCTTGCCATCGTCAACACGCCCGCGGTAACGTTAGCGGTATGGCCGGTGAGATCCATCACGCCGCCGGGGTTGGTGCCGCCGTTAACGTTGTTGTTGCCGAGCGTGATGTTCACTTTCGAGCCGGTCTTGCCAGCCAGTGTCAATGATCCCGGGCTGCCCGCACTGTGAGAGGTGAAAGTGATGTTGCCTCTGGCTTTTCCCTGGCCGAGAACCAGCGTGTCGGTGTTAATGGTGTTGATGCCGGTTCCCAGGATAAGCGTGGGGTCGCCTCCGCTCCCGTTGTTGGCGCCGCCTCCGGTATCGCCCACAGCCATCGAATTAGCGGTGATCGTGTTGGTGGTGTTGGACAATTTGGTCGAACCCCCAAAGATTCTTCCGCTGCCCGTTCCCTTGCTGACGTTAAAGCTGTTGACGTTCGCGGTGAATGCCGCAAGGGCGCTCAGGTCAACCGTTGCAGAACTGCTTCCGGTCGCGCCATTGCTGTTATTCACTCCCAGATTCACGTCTGCCGTGTTGTTGTCGATGGCAAGCGTGCCGCCGGTCGCGGTGAAGTTGGCGGCTTGATTGGTGCTATTGATGACGCCGACGGTGAATGCGCCGTTGATCAACAGCGTCTTGCCGCTGCCGATGTTGAGTTGATTGGCGGTCGCATTGTTTGTGCCGACCGTCATTGAAGCCAGGACTTCATTGCCGCCCAGGTTGAGAACGCCTGTTGTGGAAGTCGGCGACGTGGCACTGCCGAAAACCAGATCCCCTGCGCCCAGCGCGCCGTCCACATTCGAAAGCGTCGTCAGCATCCCATTCGCGACCGTGGTGGTGCCGGTGTAAATGTTGGCGGAGCCAAACGTGACGCTGCCGGTGCCCGACTTGGTGAAATTGGAGATGCCATTTGTCGCAATGCCGCCATTGATGGCCGTGTTGCCAGTGCCATTGACGATGAAGGTTCCGGGTGAACCGCCGGTCAGGGAGATGGTGTTATTCAGCGTCACGAGGCCGGCGCCGTTGTTGGTGATCGTAAATGACCCATTGAGCCCGATGACGGAGTTGAACGTCTGCGAGTTTCCGTTGACGGTGATGAAACCGCCGCTGTTGAAGTTCAGTTTGTCTACAGCGTTTCCAGAGAAGGTGTAAGTTTGCGCGGTTGAGTTAAAGGTCAGATTCTTGAGATCGCGAGTGACGCCGCCCAGATCGATTGCCATGCTTCCAACAGCATCAAATACGATCGCGGTGTTGATGTCGGGAACAGTTGTCGGACTCCAATTTGCACCATCGCCCCAGGCTGTTGTTGTTGAATTCCAGGTGGTTTGCGCCTTTGCATGCTGCGACGTTCCTAGGCCTAGAGCAGCCAAGGCGGCAGCGGTAACAATCGCGGCACGAGACTTGCCCGACATTTTCTAAGACCCTCCGATCCGACTGCTCCGCTTAATGAGCGCTTGACCCCGCCTGGTAATCACACGCTGTGGCAAAGAGTGGGACGCAGCTTCATCCTATCAACGCTGAAAGGGGTTTCAACCAAAAAGAAGGCGAGTTGTATGATTACTTGCGCAGTTCCGACAGCAGGTGTTTTAATTCAGGCAAGATAAGCCGGGTCATGGCAAGTTCCACTGCTTTTGTCGAGCCGGGCATCGAAAAAAGCAGCGTATCTCCTGCAATTCCGCCTGCGGCCCGGCTGAGGAGGGCACTGCTGCCGACCTGCTCGTAGCTGAGCATCCGAAATAATTCGCCAAAGCCGGGCAACACGCTCGTAAAATGCTTTTCAATTACCGGAAAAGTGTGGTCCCTGCGGCTGATGCCGGTTCCGCCGTTGGTGAGGATGGCATCAACATCAGGCCGTGCGATTAAATCGGTGAGCAAGGCATCAAGACGCTGAGGATCATCGGGCAGGATTTCGTAATGCGTCTGGACATGTTCGTGTTCGGCAATAAGCCGCTTGATCAGATCGCCACTTTTGTCGGTGTACTCATCGCGCGTGTCGCTGAGTGTGATAATTGCGCAGCGAACAACGATCGACTGTGATGATCGAATGTGGTCTTCGTGGCCCATGGTGTTACGGCGCCTGTTGCGCTGGTTGAACCTCGATCGCAGAATTCGCGCCAGTGACGATGTAGCTGGATTTGCCCGATGGAAGATCCACATCAACGCGGTTCTTTGAACCGGAAGAGTTGGCAAGAATCTGATCGAAATTCAATTGGCCTCCATAGACCCTGAGAACAGCGCGCGTGCCCGGCCCGAACTGCCCGTTTCGCGGGCCCGTGTCTGCGGACTTGCCCTGAGGAATCACGACGCCGCCGATCGCGCGATCCGTCTGCTTCGGTGATTCGACCGCGATGTCTTCGGGAGAAAGCCAGCCTGCTTCGTAAGGCTCACCGTTCTTGGTCAGCCAGACCGTAATCGGCCCCGCCGAGTTGTTTTTCACGCTCACGTCGTAGGTGCGGGTTTCATACGAATGGCAACCGGCAATGATCAGAATTAGTAGCGATGGCAGAAGTTTTGGGTTCATGTTGATCCTTATCGAGGCGCCACAATGCAGCCAAACTGCTCCACCGGGGCCGCGAGATAAGTTTGACGGAAGGATGCTTCATCTGCAAACGGCTCGGCCGATACCCGCCGGTATGGAATCGACAGTTCGATCTGATCCACATCAAATGGCCATGGTTGCACGATTGTCTTCTGCGGATGCGGCCTGAAGACCTGCAATGGTGTTGATTGCCCATTCGGCCGATCGAGCATCGGTTCGATGCCGGCAAATGGCGAGTTAGTGCAGCAGATGCAGAGGCTGAGTTTGTCCATCGCCTGAAGCAGCCGAAAGTTGAACGCAAGCTTTTGTTCCTCTGAATCGGACGAATCTTTTGCAATTCCCAGATGCAGCGGTTGATCAGTATGCAGGCCGAGGGTTTTTCTCAGATTTTCCTGAAGCTCAATCTGCGCGTGCTGGAATTTGTTGATCTCGAAGCGCACGCGGGCGTCATTCTGGTCGAATTGGTGATTGTCAAAGACCTGCGAGGTCGCCAGTACGGAAAGTGACAAACTGTGCATTGATACGAGAAGGCCCGCGTATGGGTCTTGATCGTTGGCCCGTCGCGCGGATTCTGTCCAAACATTGAATCCCAACTGCGGCGATGTTTCGAAGACGTCCAGGGGCAAGCGGTCTTTATTGAGCGTCGGGCAATCGTCATGAATGACCCATCCGCAATCGTGAAGAGCGATGCCCAGCAAGGCAGAGCTTGTTGGATCCGGAGGCGAGAAGCGATCGTTCCCAAAATATTGCGCCATTTCGCCGGAAAGCAGGGCGTGGTCGTGCTGAGTGATAAGCCAAAACTCGTTTTCAACCCGCCTGCGGATCATGCCTGGAGTGTATCATCCACCAAAGACGCGCACGAATCCCAGAAATAACAGCATAATGTATCCGGCCCAGATGCAGATTCCGACCGGCCAGACAAAAAGCAGCAATGTCAGCCACTTGCCAACGGTTCGCGGGGATGGTTGCGGATCGATCATCGGGAGGTGATCTGATCGGCAAATCGTCTCTTGAAGGCGTCGAGCGATTCGATTCCCGGCGGAAGGCGTGCTTCTTCTGCGAGCATGACTGGAATGCCGTCGCGCACCGGATAAGCCAGCCCACCCACCTCCGCGATCAGGTAATCACCTTCCTGTTGCAGCCGGCTGCGGGTGAGTGGGCATCGCAGAATATCGAGAAGCTCGGGATCGACGGTATTAGAGTGTTCAGCCATAAACGCACAAATCTCATTGAAACAATTTCAGGCAGTATAAGGCGTCGGCCAAAAGCATCAATGTGATGCCGTCTTGTCTGGTCGGATGTTGTATTGAAGCTGTATGCAGCATCTGATCCGCTAAAGAGCGTGTCTTGGGGTTCCAAATAAATGCAAATAATGCCCACGGCTGAGAAGTCGCATGATCGGGTTGCGTTTCGCTCAGATGAAAGATCGCATTGCGGGCGACTGCGCCAGCCAGAGTGCGATCTTCTGCCTGGACTGCATAGCTGGCCGCTGCGTGGAGAATGACCAGTTCGTGATACCAGAAGGTCTCAGGATTATCTGATGGGCTTGCAGCAAGGAACGTCGAGCGATTTGGCTTACCACGAAGTAAGCGGCCGAAGGTATCGCTGGCTAAGTCAGTCCAGGCATCGCGGACAAAAACTTTGCCCGCGACGAAAAGCGCCAGGGCCATCCATACCGCTTCGGCAGCCACCTCGCCGCGATTTGCGGGCATGGCATGCTGGGGCCAGTCGATATTGGTCAGTTCGCTTTCAAGCATGTCGCACCAGGGGCGCAGGCCCTCTTCCCATTTCCCAAATGCCCCCGCGGACATGGTTTCGTAGGTAAGCCGGTAGGTCTGAAGAAACGAATAGATGAGCAAGCCCAAATAGACCGGCCGATGGTGATCCCCAGAATCGATAATAGCGATCGAGGCAAGCCGATCGGAACGCGACAACTCGATTAAACGATCTGCCGGGGCAAGGTCTGCCGATTTTGGATCAAGCAATGCTGCGGGGAAAACAATCCCACGTTCGACTTGGATCGATTGATCATGTTCACTGGAGAATGCGAACACAGTCTCTTTGAGCATTTCGCGGATCAATTCTGCATATCGCTTGAAATCCGCCAAAAGTGGATTTGCCTCGGCCATATCTTGCGCATCCTATCACCATTCCTCGATTTCTTGACACAACCGCTGCGCGCGAGTCAGATGCCGTCCTTAATCGATGCGGGGAAACGAGATGGCAAAATGTGTTACGTGATTGTTCTGGTATGCGGTCGATGTTTTGCGGCAACTTAAAATCGGATTCGGGCTTTGCGACGCCAATTGGAAGCTGTCAGGTCATTTCCTGAATTGACCTTCAGTATATAAATGGCGCGGGGAACCTGACGATTTTCAACACGTTTTGCGGCCTTTGGTACAGCAATGGGAGACAAAACATGATGCGCATCATTTCAGGGCTGATTGTGTTTCTTGCCATCGCGGCGTTTGCTCAAGGCGCGGATGTGCCGAAGGAGGCAATTGTCCTCTTCGACGGAAAGGACCTGTCCAAATGGGTCTATAAGGCCGATGGCAGCCCGGCGAAGTGGAAGATCATGGAAGACGGCTCGATGCAGGTTGCCGGCGGCGACATCATCACCAAAGACAAATACACCGACTTCAAGCTCCATGTCGAATTCTGGTGCCCCAATATGCCTGCGGACGTGAAGGGCCAGGGACGTGGCAATAGCGGTGTTTACCTCCAGGGTTGTTACGAGGTGCAGATTCTCGATTCGTACGGGCTCAAATCACAGAAGAATGATTGCGGTGCGATCTACAACCAGAAAGCGCCTGATGTGAACGCCTGCACGCCGCCAGAGCAGTGGCAGACGTATGACATCACTTTCAAAGCGGCGCGCTATGACGAGACAGACGGAAAGAAAATCGAAAATCCTCGCGTGACGGTTGAACAAAACGGACAGGTAATTCATAAAGATGTTGAAATCGAAGGCCCTACCGGTGGCGGCGATCCGGAGACATCGCAACCCGGGCCGATTCTGCTTCAAGATCATCACAACACCGTTCGATTCCGTAACGTCTGGATCATTCCTCTTGATGCAAGCAAGGAAGGCAAGTGAACTCAAAAGTAATTTTGAAGTCGGCGTTCTGTTTGTTGATAGCAGGCTGTGGCTCGGTGGCAAACCAGTCCGCCAATGCGCCTGCAAGTCAGCCCTCAGTCCAAGAGGCCGCGGCGCCGACGACGGTCGCCTCGACCCAGGCTGCCAAGCCGGAAAAACCGCCCGAGAGTGAGCCGCAGAAATGGAACCAGATGGACTATGGTTCGATGCTCTCGGCGACTTTCGAAAACCGCAAGGGAAGCAAAGAATTCACGAATAAAGGAATCGCAGTCACGCTGGGCACAAAAGAGCAGCCTGCGTGGGCGGTTTTCGACACCGAGCTTTTGCGATATTCATCAGCCTGGTCGCATCCGGGGACATACTACCTGCATTTCAGCGGTGTAGCATTCGATAGCGCGCATGGCCCAATGCCTTCGGGATGGGGGCGAACCTTGTGGGCCGCGGTTGGCCAGCATCCGGGTGTGTCGCTTACGGACAATTTCGACGATCCGCGAACAGATCCGTATGGTCCGCTGCCGAAGGATCAATGGGGACATTACAAGGGACTGTATCGCCACGGCGCGGAAGTGACTTTCAATTACGAGATCGCCGGCTGCGATGTGTTGGAGCATCCAGTTGCGTATTTTGCGGATAACGAGCCTGTCATTGTCCGCCAGATTCAGGTTGGCCCCGCGGAGAAGGCAATCAATATTGTCGTAGCCGAAGATTCCGCGACCCCGGCGCCTTCGACACAGAAAAGCAGCCGGCCTTTTATCAAGCCGTTGCAGGTTACAACGAGTAAAGGCGACATCCGCAAAGGCCACGGCGCGCGATACCTTTCCATTCCGCCGCACAAGGACACGCAGGTATTCACCGTTGCCGTGGCGCGCGGCGATCGAGCGCCAAAGATCAACGTGCCCGCGGCCAATTTTGCGGAGTTGTGCAAGCCGGGGCCCGCGAATTGGCCTGATAAACTCGAAACCAAGGGCACGCTTGGCGAAGGCGACGGGCCATACGTACTGGATACGATCACCGTTCCGGAAGAAAACCCGTATAAAAGCTGGATGCGGTTTGGCGGCTTCGATTTCTTCTCTGATGGCCGGGCCGCGGTCTCGACGTGGAGCGGGGATGTCTGGATCGTCAGCGGGATCGATGACAAACTCGACCACGTTACCTGGAAACGCTTTGCCGCGGGGTTGTTTCAACCGCTTGGACTGAAGATCGTCAAGGACGAGATTTATGTCCACGGTCGTGACCAGCTTACACACCTGATTGATTCCAACGGCGACGGCGAAGCCGATCACTACGAAAATTTCAATAACGACACGATGGTGTCGCAGAGCTTCCACGAATTCGCTTTCGATCTTCAACAGGATTCGAAAGGTTATTTCTATATCGCCAAAGGGGGCGCGGTGAATCCCGGCGGCAGCGGCTGGCAGCGCATCACGCCGCACAACGGCACTATCCGCCGCATCTCACCGGATGGAAAAACATCGGAGACGTTCGCCACCGGCGTGCGTGCTCCCAACGGCATGAGCATGGGCCCGCATGATGAGATCACGGTTTCCGACAACGAAGGAACCTGGACGCCCGCATGCCGGATCAGCTTTGTCACCAAGGGCGCATTCCTTGGCGTGCAGGATCTGGCTCACACGAACGAAAAGCCACAAACCTACGGCGATCCGATCTGCTGGCTGCCGCACGAAGAGATTGATAATTCCAGCGGTGGTGGTGTGTGGGTGACGAGCGATAAGTGGGGGCCGTTCAAGGATCGAATGCTTCATACGTCTTACGGAACATGCTCGTTGTTCCTTGTTATGGTGGACAAAATCGGCGACGTAGTTCAAGGCGGCGTTGTGAAATTCCCAGGTCTCTCATTCGAGAGCGGCATTGATCGCGGACGTATTGGACCGAAGGATGGGCAGGTTTATTTGACGGGTTTGAAAGGCTGGCAGACCAACGGGGCCAAGGACGCCTGCTTCCATCGTATTCGTTACACCGGCAAACCGGTGACCATGCCCACATCATTTCACGTGAAGGAAAACGGCATCGAGATCGGCTTCACTGATCCCGTCGATCCTGACACCGCCGGCGACGTGGATAGCTATAGCGTGGAACAGTGGAACTATATCTGGTCAAGCGAATATGGCTCGCCCGACGTTCACGTGGATGACAAAAATGAAAAGGGCCGTGAACCGGTGAAGATCACTGAAGCACGTGTCTCGGCGGACAAAAAGAGCGTGTTTCTATCGATCCCGGATATCCAGCCAGTCATGCAGATGAAAATCGGCGTTAACATCGATGCAGCGAATGGCAATACAATCAAGTACGACCTTTACACGACATTGAATAAGGTTCCCGGTTGGAAGCCCAAACCCAAGCCAACGACCAGTACAAAACCCTCGAGTGAGCCAACAGTATCAGCGAAGTAATCATGAGAAATCCAACTCGGGGGATTATCACGTGCCTGTGCGCGATCGTGTCTTCGTGTGTGTATGCCGCAGCGCCTAGTGGGGCTGCCAAGGCCGACCCGAAGATGTGGAACGAGATGCAGTATGGTTCGCTGCTGTCAGCGACATTTGAAAATCGCAAGGGCAGCAAGCAGTTCACGAACAAAGGCATCGCGATAGCAGTTGGCACCAAGGAGAAACCGGCTTATATCATTTTCGATACTGAATTGCTTCGTTATTCCGCGGCATGGACAGATCCTGGGGCGACGTTCCTGACTCTGACCGGCGTTCCATACGATGGATCGCACGGGCCGATGCCATCGCCCCGTGGAAAGCTTATCTGGGCAGTGAAAGGCCAGCGCCCAGGCATTTCGCTGGGCGATAATTTTGATGATCCGCGCGAGATTCCTTTCGGTCCGCTCCCAAGAGATCAGTATGGACATTACAAGGGACTTTATCGTTACGGCGAAAAGGTCGTCTTGAGCTACGAGATCGCCGGTTGCGAAATTCTCGAAACGCCAACGATCGCAGTGCGAGATGGGGAAATTGCAATTGTCCGCCAGATCCAATTAAGCCCGTCGGATAAGACGCTCAATATTCTGGCTTGCGAAGAGTCCGCAGACGGCCCGACCACCAGGCCTGCGGCCTTGCAAGCAGGGCTTGCTGGCGAAGGCGCGCTTCTGAAATCAGCAAATGGGCTTCATTATGTAGCGGTCGCACCTCACAAACAGCCACTTTCGATCGCAGTAGCAATCGGTCGCGGAGAGGTGGGTATTGAACGAATTGCCCCGCCCGATTTTGCCAAGCTGTGTAAAGGCGGCGCATCCAATTGGCCTGAAAAATGTGAAACCAAAGGCGTTCTTGGCGAAGGCGCCGGCCCTTACGTTGTCGATACGCTGACCATTCCGGAAGAAAATCCCTACAAGAGTTGGATGCGCATGAGCGGGATCGATTTCTTTCCCGATGGCCGGGCCGCTGTCGCGACGCTCAGCGGGGATGTGTGGATTGTCAGCGGGATCGATGCCAAGCTCGATCACCTTGCCTGGAAGCGTTTCGCTGCGGGGCTGTTTCAGCCGCTGGGGTTGAAGATCGTCAACAATCAGATCTACGTCACGTGCCGCGATCAGATCAATCGTCTGAGCGATCTCAATGGCGACGGTGAAGCCGACTATTACGAGAATTTCAATAATGATTGCATGGTCGGGCCGTATTACCATGAGTTTGCATTTGATCTTCAGCGGGATTCAAAGGGATATTTCTATTACGCCAAAGGCGGCGCGGTGAGCAACGGCGGCCGAGGATGGATGCATATCTCGCCGCACAACGGAACGATCATGCGTGTCTCACCTGATGGCCAGAATCTGGAGATCTATGCCACCGGCGTACGCGCTCCCAACGGTATGAGCATGGGGCCGCACGATGAACTGACCGTCGCAGACAACGAAGGTACCTGGACACCGGCCTGCCGCATCAGCTTTATCACCAAGGGCGCATTTCTTGGAGTGCCCGATCTGGCCCACACCAAGGAAAAACCGACAAGCTATGGCGATCCGATCTGTTGGTTGCCGCATGAAGACGTCGATAATTCCAGCGGAGGCGGTGTCTGGGTGACGGATGATCGGTGGGGCCCGTTTAAGGATCGGATGCTGCACACGTCGTACGGCATGTCATCATTTTTCCTGACGATGATCGATCGTGTGGATGATGTTGTGCAGGGTGGCGTGGTGCGGTTTCCAAATCTGTCTTTCGACAGCGGCATTGGCCGCGGACGCATTGGGCCGCTGGATGGGCAGGTTTATCTGATCGGATTAAAAGGATGGGATACGAACGCGGCCAAGGATGGATGCTTTCAGCGCGTGCGCTATACTGGCAAGCCTGCCGATATGCCGACGTCGTTTCATGTGAAAAGCAACGGCATTGAGATCAACTTCACCGATCCGGTCGACCCTGAGACCGCGGGTGATCTGGACAGCTATGACGTGGAACAGTGGAATTATATCTGGTCGAAAGATTACGGATCGCCGGAGGTGCACATCGATAGTCCGCAGGAGCATGGACGCCAGTCTCTCAAAGTGACGGAAGTTCGTGTTGCCGCGGACAAGAAGAGCATCTTCCTCACTATGCCCGACATTCAACCTGTCATGCAGATGAAAATCAGCATGAACATCGACGCCGCGGACGGGGCAACGATGAAATACGATCTCTATACAACAATCAACAAGTTGCCCGGCTGGAAGCCCAAGCCCGCAGGCACGCGCACGAATACCACCACAAAACCGACTGTCCCGTAGAAGTAGAGTTCACAAAGATGCTTAAGATTTGTTGGCTCATTGCATCGGTATTTTGCCTCTCGGCTGTCGCGCAGGAAACGCCATCCGGGCCACCGGGGCTGATGCTCTCGTTTGAATCTGCAGACGGAAAAACGATCGACGCGCGCGAGTCACGATTGCTGGCGATCTCGGTGCCCGCGGGTGCGCAACCGACGCCGTTTGTGCCCGCCGGACAGTTCCATGCGACATTTCGCGGATTCGTTAATCTTAAGATTCGCGACCAATATTCGTTTACAGCCCACGGCCGTGGCGAGTTTGAATTGCTAGTCAACGGTCAATCGGTTCTGAAATGTTCCGGAGAGGATCTGGCAAGCAAATCCAGCGAACTCGTGAAGCTGAAAAAGGGTCCTAACGAACTGGTCGCTCATTACACCGCACCTGCGAGCGGAGATGCCGTCCTGCGCGTTTCGTGGGCGATGAAAAACAGCCCGGCAGATCCGGTGCCGCCGATTGTTTTGACGCATGCCGATGATCAAGCACTGACGCCGCACCTGCCATTACGCCAGGGCCGGGAATTGCTCGCGACGATGCGCTGCGTGAGATGTCATGCTGTTCCCGAATCCGTCACCACAGGCGAAGGCGCGATGCCGGAACTGGTGATGGATGCTCCCAATCTTGATGACGCGGGCGCTCGACTGAATCCGCAATGGATTGCACGATGGATTCTTGATCCAAAGGCTGTCCGAGCCGATGCGACAATGCCGAAGGTCTTTGCAAAGGCACAGGCTGCTGAGGCCAGCGAGAAGGCCGCCCGGGACATTGCCGCATATCTGGCGACTTGCAAAACAGCCGCTGCGCCCACGGGCGATGTCCATCTCAGCGACGCAAACGTCATTGCGGGAATGCGGTTGTTTACAAACCTCGGCTGTATCGCCTGCCATTCGGCGCCCGCAGGCCAGGATGATCCGACGCGCACAAGTCTTCGGCACGTTCGAGCAAAATACCAGCCCGCGGGCTTAAAAGGCTATCTCAAGCAGCCTGAGGCGCACTATGCCTGGACTCGCATGCCCAATTTCGCCCTCAGCGACGAAGAGGCGACAAACCTTGCCGCGTTTCTGCTGAAATCGGCCCCCGAAAATCCGCTGCCTGGGATCGATCTCAAAGGTGCTGATGCCGAGCGGGGCAAAATGTTCTTTGAGCTGACCGGTTGCGTGCGCTGCCATGCACCGAATCAGAAAAGCACAACGCGCGCCAAGCCGATGGCGCAAATCGCCGCAAACGAGTGGTCAAAAGGATGTCTGGCCAGCGATGCCGACGCGCGTGGAAATGCGCCGGATTATGCGATGAACGACGCGCAGCGCACGGCAATTCAGGCATTTGCCAAGACTGATCTTTCCAGTGTGTCACACGAAGCGCTTCCGGAGTTCGCTGAGCGTTCGATTCGCTCGCTCAACTGCACCGCATGTCATCCGCGCGATGCCGAGCTGGACCGATGGTCGAAGCTGAGCCCGGAGATTACTGCGATACAGAAGGATCTGCCGCCTGAAAAACCGCCCGGCACCGATCAATTGCGGCCGGTGTTGACATGGGTTGGCGAGAAGCTGCACCCCGAATGGATGGGCAAATTTATCGGCGGCAAAGTCGAATACAAACCGCGGCCCTGGTTGGTGGCGCGCATGCCGTCATTTCCGGCGCGTGCCGAAGCGATTGCGAAGGGGCTTTGTCTCGAACACGGTATGACCTTCACCGATCCACCAGAGCCGCCTGTCGATCAGGGAATGGTAGACATTGGCCGTAAGCTCGTCGGGCGTGCCGGCGGATTCAGTTGCAACCAGTGCCACGCGATCAACCAATCGCCGGCGTTTGTGCCGTTTGATTCGCCGTCGCCCAATTTCATGCACGTGACTGAGCGGCTGCGAAAGGATTTCTACCAGCGCTGGGTGCACGGCCCGATGAAGTATCAGCCCGGCACCAAGATGCCGAGCTTCATCGATGGTGAGGGCAAGACCGCGTACAAGAACATTCTTGGCGGTGATGCCAACAAGCAATTCGAAGCCATCTGGCAGTATCTCCGCGCGGGCAAGGACATCGTGCCGCCGGAATGATCAAGGGGTTGCTCGCGCGGTTAGTCGCACGATGACGAAAGTCACGTCGTCCTGTGGCCGATTTGGCCGGACGTATTGCTCCAGTGTCTGATCGATTGTTTTCGCTAACTCGGCCGCGGTGGCGTGGCGATGGGATCGAATCAAATCTCGAAGGCGTTCTTTTCCGAACAACTCATCCGATGTATTGCGTGCTTCCCAGATTCCGTCGGTGCCGATGATCAGGATTGCGCTTTCCGGCAGCCTATCCCGCCGATATTCCTCGAAGACGATGCCGTCCATTACGCCCAACGGAACGTCTCCGCCTTCAAGTTCTTCAAATTGATCGGTTGCCGGGTCATAGATGATCGGTGGATCGTGTCCGGCTGACGTGTAACGCACGTTGCGCGATGCAGGATCAAGCACGAGTAACGACAGCGTCATATAAAGCCCGTGCCGTGTATCCGATGAGATAACGTGATTCACGCGATCCATGACCGATGCCAGGGAAACGCCGGCACTGACGCTGGAACGCACCGATCCGCGCGCCGTTGCCATCAGCAGCGCCGCGCCGATGCCGTGTCCGGTGACATCGCCGACCGCGATCAGGAGTTGCTTGCCGGGTAGGTCAGCGACGTCGAGAAAATCAAAATAATCACCGCCGGTTGAATCGCAGTATCGGCTGTGGCCGGCGATATCGGCGCCGGCAAATGTCGGCGCGCCCGCGGGAAGAAGGCTCTGCTGGACATGCGTGGCCAGTGCCAGCGATTGCTCCAACTCGATCCGGTGCTTCAGGCCCGCGGCCATTTTGTTGATCTCGCCGGAAAGTTGTTTCAACTCGCGCGCCTGCGAGAGATCAAGCCGTGCGTCAAATTCTCCCGCACCGACGCGCCCCACATGCGCAGCGAGCGCCACCAATGGCTGCGCCAGGCGACGCGACAATCGCAACCCAAACAGCAATGCCGCCACGACCGCGATCGAGCCCATGGCGATGGCGCGGCGCTGCATAGTCCGCACATCGGAGAGAAAGACCGATTCAGGCAGTACCGTGATCAGCTTCCAGTGGATGCCCGGGTAAGGGTTCAGCGGGGTGGCGTTTACGCGCGCCACCGCGCCGGCAATATCGATGCGGTCGTTGTTATGGGATTTGGCATCCAGCCAAGCCGCAACGGCGCGCGGCGCAGCTCCATCCGCCTGATGGATTGGCAGCCGCTCGGCCGATGGTGAATTCACGGCTCCTCTGGATGCGGCCACGAGCAGATTTTGCTCGTCGATGATGAAAACCCACCCGGTTTCCGCCAGCGGAAGATCGCGCAGAAACGTGCTCAGGGCCGAAAGCGTGACGTCAACCACAAGTACGCCGACGGTCGAGCCATCGGCAGATTTGACGGGGCGTGTGTATCCGGTTCCCGTTTCTGAATCGGCTCCTCGGTCCGAAAACCAGAAGTAGATGGGCGTCCAGATCGGCTCCGCGGCGGTTGTCGCGGCGCTATACCATGGGCGGGTGCGCGGATCGTATCGATAGACACGAAGCGGCTGGGTTGTCGCGATCGTGCCGGTGGGCTGAGCTTCGTATTCAATGGCGTCTGTTTCGCCAGCGCCGTTGCCAAGTCCAAATTCCAACCGGCCGTGGGCGCGAAGCAGCCAGGTCGATTGGCCTTGCGGATTGCCAAAACAGATCGACGCCACCTGCGGCGTGGTCGCAAGATCGTCCGCCATTTCTTTTAGCCAGGCTCGTTCAAAGTTTTTTGCAGGTAACTGGCGATCGTCGATTCGACGGGTGTATAGATCGCTCATGCGCACGGCTTGCGCCAGGTAATTTCGCACCTGGTCGGATGCGCGGGCCGCGTTGCTCCGCATCGTTTGTTGCGCCAGGTCCTCAGCGACATGACGGCCGGTCAGGGTTGCGATGATCACCAGCACCACCGACACAACCAGCGCCGGCGCGACCGCGATCAGCGTCAACAGCAGCCGGATCGACGGCAGGCGTCGAATCGCAGCGATGGAATCTTCAGGAGTTTTGTCCGGCACGGCTGGATCATACCGGGCTTATGGTTTGCCTGCCCGATTGAGCCGTTCAATCAACTTTGCCGGATCAGAAATCGGCGAAGAGCAGCTTGCTCCCGTGCAGATGAACGCTGCGGGGCGGGATAACTCGGGATACGTCACGTCCGTATTCGGCAAGGGAGGATCGTGTGGGTCGACGTAATCGACGCGCTTGTACTGGTTGAAATGTCCGATAGCCGCGTCAAACAACGTATGTGATTGAGCATTGTCTTTCGGGCCGACGACTGAAATATGCAATGGATCACTTGCGATCTCCCGATCAGCCAGAAGCAATCCGCCGATTCCAAAGCCTCGAGATTGGATCGCCTCAGGGGAGACGAGATATCGCATTGCGCTTTCGGCCATTTTGCGATGCTGATTCGTGCCCGTGTATCTGAAAAGGAGATTTGTAAAGCGGGCCGCGGCAAGGTTTTCATCCCACTGCCTCAGGTCCTGAAATGAGCTTGTGGCATTCTTCCCGAGCGTTGTGAAACCTGGAAAAGATTCAAAATGAGCGTCAATAAATGAAGCAACATCCACCGCACGTTGTAACCAGGCGCGATCACCGGTTGCAATGTATAAGGCGAGAAAAGCCCTGCCCATCGCGAGCGTATCGCCGAGGAATGGGAGCGGGGCGTTCGTTTGTGCGTGTGCGAACCCGCCGCCAGGCAGTGTGTGATGATCGATGATCCATTTTGCTGCGCGTTCTGCTTCGTTCAGTGCGTCCTCATCGCCAGAAGCGCAATAAAGCCAGACCAGCCCGGTGATTGCCCACCCGTTCTCTCTCGAATAGATGTGCGTATCGACTTTTGGAATGCCTTTGGCGCGGCGATGGGCATCGTCGAGCGTGAAATACTCGCCCGAGTGTTCGCCGGGTACCAGGTCGGCGTCCTGGCTTGTGTAAAATGCGCCGTCAGGGCTGGTCAGAAAAGTTTTCAAATAGCTTCGAATCTTCTGGGCTGTCTCCAGATCCTGTGGCTGCTTCCAAAGTGCATAAGCCTGCGAATAGATGCGCAGATTCTCCGCCTGCATCTGCATGATCTTTTCAAAATGCGGATGATCCCAATCGCCGTCGGTCGAATATTGATAGACGCCGCCCCAGACTGGATCGAGCAGCTTGCGCTGTGCATCGAGTGTCTGGCGGGCCATCGTGCGAGCTCGCTCATCACCCGCGGCCGATTTGACGAGGCAATATTCGACGTTGTCCCAGTTGAGAAATTTCTGGTCGGTGCCCCAGGCGCCTTCTTTGTCGTCGTAGGCCGCGGAGATGCGTGATTCGAGCATGCGGCATTGCTCCGCGGTTAATGCGACGATATCACCTGGCGTGATGGCTTTGGCCGGTTTGACCGATGGGCCGGGTGTGGGATCGGCGATGATGGCTTCGAGCAGCGAGGCCATTTCTTCCGGCGGCAGGTATCCGCGGCGCTTGGCGATCTCGCCGCCGTCGGCGTTGAAGACGATCGTTGCGGGCCAGCCATAATCTTCATACCGATTCGATAAATCCGGCCGCAAATCCTGATCCACGCCGACTGCAATATATTTCTGGGCAATCAATCTCTGCACGCGTGGGTCTTTATACGTCGTCTCATCCATCACATGGCACCAGTGGCACCAGACTGCATGCAGGTCGAGCAGGACAAACTTATTCTCCCGTTTGGCGCGAGCGAAAATGTCATCAGACCATTCTTCCCATTTGATTGCGGTTGGAGGCGCTGAAGAAGTCGGAGTAGAGGCACATCCGGCTAACAGAGATATAACCAACAGAGCCAAACAAAAGAAAGTGCGAACCATGTCATGCTGAGCGATACTCCGTGAAGTATCTGGTTTCATCGCACCAGCCAGATCCTTCGCGGAATACCGCTCAGGATGACACGGCGCAAATGAACCTTGGAGAGATTTCACAGATTACTCGTTTGATAAAACTATCGCCGGCAGAACCATCCCAGTTCCATCCATTGCTGAAACCATTCCTTGATGCGCGCCGGCCAGCCCGCTTTGGAACGACGAGAGGTTTCAATGGCTCGCGCGACCGCTTCTCCGACCGTCGCGCCGTCGCGCAGCGAAGTCAGGATCGTGTAATGATCCTTCTCCAGCCGCTTTAGAAAGACAGAATTATTCTGCCGATGCACCGCGACAAAAGTTTTGCCCGGCTTGGGCGGTTTGGCACGGCGCGATTTGTGAACAAAGCCATCCGTTGCATTGCTCGCTTCGCCACGAAGGCCTTCTTTCTTCATCGCGATAACAAATTCATCCAGCGGATATCGCAGTTCTAGAAACGTAATGTGGGGTTGTACGCCAAGCCGCAATTTTGCAGGGTCTTTGCCCAGTAGATCGTCGGGTGTGAGAGGTTTTTTCTCGGATGCGTCGAAGGCGGCAACCTGTGCCCATTCGAATTTCGCCATGTCCAATGACATCTTCTGATGCGGCGCCGCCCATTGCGGCTCGTCGGTCAGAAACTGTTCGAGCTTGTCGCCGAGATTTCGCAGCAGCGTCGATCTTGATGGATAAACGGTGAGGTATGCCTGCAAAAGTTTGTTGAATTTTCGATCGCCCAGGATTGCGCATAATCCCGGATAATCCTCGTACATGCAGTCAACCAACCGGAACCAATATTGTTTGTTGTAAAGTTCGAGGCGTTCAAAGGAAGTAAGCCGGTCGTTGGGCTTCACAAACTCCGCGGCCACGGTTTCCATGTCTCGGCCGTCGGCCCAGCGGCGCTGCATTCCCCACTGGCGTGAAAGCGGGCGCATCACGGCCGCGGCGAAACGGCCCTGGACGTCTCGAAGCTCGGCATCTGCATTTCGAGGTTTGCCGTTGTGCGCTTCGCCGTTAGACGGCTGCCGGCTGGATGGCTTTGCCGCCAAGCGCCGCTTTGCGGACAGCGTCGAGATATTTCCTGGCTTTGAGCGCTTCACTGTGAACCTCTTCAAACGACGGAATTTTGGCGTCCCATTCCAACAGCGTTGCGGTCGGGCCGCACTTTTTGATCGCGTGGGCGTACAACTTCCAGACCGGATCGATCACGGCATGATCGTGTGTGTCGAGGATGTATCGTTCGTATTTCGAATGGCCGGCGAGATGAATCTGGCCGACACGTTCGTGCGGCACGCCGTTCACATAATCCATCGGATTGAAGCTGTGGTTCATGCTGGAGACATAGATGTTGTTCACGTCCAGCAGGATGCCGCAGTCGGCGCGCTCGGCCACTTCACTGAGAAATTCCCACTCACTCATTTCCGAAATGTGAAACTCCGCATAGCTGCTGACATTCTCAACGATGACCGGCACCTCGCAGAAATCCTGCACATGTTTGATGCGCTCTGCCGTGTTTTTGGCCGCGGCAAAGGTGTAAGGCATGGGCAGCAAATCGTGCGTATATGTTCCGTCAACGCTTCCCCAGCAAAGATGATCCGACAGGAAAGGCGTATTCGTCCGCCGCACAAGGCATTTCAACCGTTTGAGATGCTCGCGGCTCATTGGATCGGTCGAGCCGAAATACATCGATACGCCATGCTGCACGACCTGATATTGTTCGAGAATCTGATCGAGAATCGCCAGCGGACGGCCTGCATCCACCATGTAATTTTCGGAGATGACCTCGAACCAATCGACCGTGGGTTTCTTGGAGAGGATGTGATCGTAATGTGGAACCCGCAGGCCAATCCCGATTCCGAGATCGGTGAATCCATTGAATCGATTGGCAGGCATGGAAAGGCCCAGAAAGACACCGCTGGGGCTCGTGGGATGCACAAGCCCACAGCGGATTCTTTGTTACGTCAGAAAAAAATGGCAAAACTCAGCTGACCTTGCAGCCGCCTTTGCCCTTGCAGGAATTCTGGCTCTTGCAGCCCTGGTCGCCAGTCTTGCAGCCACCCTGGCCTTTACAGGCGTTCATGCCTTTACACTGATGCGCGTTAGACATTGTCTTCACGCTGGTGCCGCTGCTGGAACCTTTGTCCTGATCGCAGCCAGTGATGAGCGCTGCCGAGCCACCGATCAAACCGGCGATCGCCGCAGTCGCGGCCATACGCGAAATCTTGGACTTCTGAAGCATAAGCTCTTCCTTTCCCTAATGGAGATCCGCCAACTGGCAGCACCCGCCGGCCCCGTGCCACGGATGTTGACCTCCGGGCAGTCGTCGCAATGGCGATCCGCCCTCTATTGGGTAACTGTAACTTGCCCAACTAAACCGGGCAACGACTAAACTGGATACACAACGTGACTTTACGCATACAGCCGCGAACTGGATGTCTTTGCGTGTTTACTCCAGTTGCTTCACCGTATTTTCGTTCTGTAAAAATTGATCCGTTGGCAGCATGGTGATGCAATCCCACGGACAAACCTGATGGCAAAGCGTGCAACCTATGCAGCGAGGAAGATCGATGGTGCAAACCTGAAATGAAATCTCATGCCGCGGGCCGGGAACAGTGCTGATGCAATCGACCGGACAGACGCACAGGCATGCTTCGCAGCCCGTACACATATCCTCATCGAGCAGGGCCAGCACTTTAGGCAGTTTCTTCTTGGCCATTCAGACCTCAGAGAAAAACTCCGACCGACAAATTCTACCCTCTTCGTGGGTTGCAGACCAGTGTCGGGCTTTTATCATCACTTGCCTTGAATCAGGCCGATGATTCGTTGGAGCTGAATGATGGAATTCTTTCGTAAACTGTTCGAATTGCTGACCCATCTGGGAGACGATGCCCGCTGGAAGGCGATGGTCGATTATCTGGGTGTTAATACCCTCTATGTCGTTCTTTTTGCGATCGTCTTTTGCGAAACGGGTCTGGTGGTGATGCCGTTTCTTCCAGGAGACTCTTTGATTTTCGCCATCGGCGCCGTTGCGGCGCGAGACATCGGGGTGGCTATCAGTGTTGTCGGTCCGCTGCTCGTGTGCGCTGCGCTGGTGGGCGACAACGTAAACTACTGGCTTGGCCGTCGTCTCGGACCCGCGGTCTTTAAGCGGGAGGATTCGCGGTTGTTGAGTAAGAAGCACTTGCTGCACGCGCAGGCGTTTTACGAGCAGCATGGAAGCAAGACCATCATTCTTGCCCGGTTTGTCCCGATCATCCGAACTTTTGCGCCGTTTGTCGCGGGGATTGGGAGAATGAATTACGCGCGGTTTCTCGCCTTCAGTGTGATCGGTGCGCTGTTGTGGGTCAGCATTTGCCTGGCAGGTGGATATTATTTGGGCGGCCTTCCGTTTTTCAAAAAGCATTTTGAACTGGTCGTTCTAGTGATCGTCGTGATCTCTGTCCTGCCTGCGGTCGTGCATATCATTCGGGCTCGTGGGGCGTCGAAGCGCGGCGGCGATTCGCTTGTCGAGGCTGGTACGCTTGGCGAGCATTCTGCACCACCCAAAAAGCCGCGTTTATAGTGGTTCTAAGGCTGTTTTTCTGCCCTTGTTTGCCCGCTCTGGGTTGGCGCGATAGCTTGCCTGTCGAATGGGCGAGGACGGGTCGAAGTTCAAGTTTCATTGCCCGAGTTGCGGCAAGGCGCTCAATGCTCCAAGCAACGCGGTCGGGCAGCGCGCCGACTGCCCGCATTGCAAGGCGAGCATTACCGTTCCCGACGGCCAGTGGGCCAAGCCATCCGAACTTCAGCCGCCGAGCATTTCATTGGAAGCGCTGGTTGCCAGCGGCGAGCCGCCAAGCTGGCGCGATGTCGTGCAAACCAATCGTGATTACGTGCCGCTGATCGAATGTGCCTGTGGAGTTGGATCGGGCTTGCTCGTATCGCGCGATGGATTGGTCGTTACCAATCGACACGTTGTCGAGCGATCACGCGTCTTCATGCTGCGGTTTCTCGACGGATCAAAGGCGCGTGCGGTTATTGTCCATTTGCACGGTACGCGCGACCTGGCGATGATCCGCGCCGCAATCCGTCGGGAAAGCAGTTTTGATATGAAGTCAGCCGTCGGTGAAGGCGTCGAAGCCGGTGACGACGTGCTGGCCATCGGACATCCGCGCGGATTGGCGTTCACGGCGACCTGCGGGATCGTCTCTGAACCGCACCGGCTACTGATCGACGGCGAATACGTCCAGACCGATGTCGCGATCAATCCCGGTAATAGCGGGGGGCCGCTGCTGGATCGATTTGGGAATCTGGTCGGGCTCAATACCCGCATCCAGGCTGAATCTGAAGGGCTGGGTTTTGCCATTGGCGGTAAAGAGGTGCAGGCATATGTGTTGTATGTGAAAGACCAGCTTGCCCGTGCCAAGCTGCATATGCCGAGCGACGATGAGATTGCTAAATCGGATCAATCGCTTTCACCCTGGGACATTGCCTGCGCCGCGGCCCGGGCGTCGGGACTTTCTTATCGTGAGATCACCATCCCCATCAGCCAGCCCGCACTGGCTGTGCTGACGGCGCGAAACAACGCGCTGACGATCTCCATCGGCGGCAATCTTTTCCGCGTGACCGGCTGTGTCGCGGCCAATCTTTCGGATAAGCAACTGCACGATCATAAGCTGCTTTATCAACTTCTCCGCTGGCAGAACGAGCTATGCGGCCCCAGTTTTGACGTGAATAGCAGCACGCTGCATCTGGGCGTGCGACGAAGTATCGAAGGGCTAGACGTAACTGAGGCTCGCGAGGCAATCCTGCGTGTGGCCGATGCGTTTGATGCGCTCTATCCTGCGATCCAGCGTCACTTGGGCAGATAAAACTGTTACGGGGCGGGCGTCTTGTCTTCTTCCACCCAAGGCTCGCCCTCAATTCGCGGAACCAGCTTGCGATCTTTCGCAGGTATCGTGCAGCCGGAAGTGGTGGCCAAGAATGCGATTAGAAGCAGACGAAGGCAGCGGTGGGTTTGTTTTGGATGTTTCCCGGGCATGTCAACCAAGGTAAACAGAGGTAAATAAATGTAAACTGAGGTTAACTGGCCTAGCGGGCTTTGGCCGCAGGCTGGCTGAGGATTTCGACCACCTGCTCGACGATCTTCTGGACTTCGCTTAACCGTCCAAGACCAACATTGCGGCACGCCAGCCAGCCTGCTTCGGGGCCGATGAAGCGATGGCTGAGCTTCTTCAGCTTCTCGACGTTCTCCTGGTTGACCGGATTATCCCACATCCGATTGTTCATCGCAGGCGCGAAAACGACGGGGCAGGCGCTGGCGGAGATCATGAGGCTGACCAGATCGTCGCACAGCCCATGCGCCACCTTCGCCAGCACGTTCATCGTCGCGGGGGCGACCAGCAGCAGATCGGAGCGCTCAGTCAAGGCGATATGTTGCGGATCGGATGTATCGACCAGATCAAACGTATCGGTGCGCACCTTGCGACCGGAGAGTGCTTCAAACGTCAGCGGCGTGACGAACTTCGTCGCATCGGGCGTCATGATGACCGAAACGCCCGCCCCAAGCTGCACGAGTTTGCTCACCACGTCCGCGACCTTATAAGCCGCAATCCCCCCACAGACCGCGACGATGATTTCGCGGGCTTTCAGAACGGCATCGTTTGGTGAGGCCTCATTCATCTAAATAATTCTAACCACGAAGTCACGAAGACACGAAGCGTTAACTGGATTCAGTAACCGCTTCGTGTCTTCGTGACTTCGTGGTTAAAACTCCCTGCTACTTCGGCGCGTCCAACCCGCTTGCCTCATAGTCGATCGCGATTTTGTCCTGGAGGATTTCCTGGACGACGACTTCGAGGTCGGTCATTTCGCCACTGCGCTCGATCAGCGGACGGGCGCCGTCCATGAGTTCGATCATGCGCTTTTGGATCAACGCGGTCAGCTTGAAACGCCCGCCGACCTTGTTGACGATTTCGTCGCTTTTCAGTGCTTCGATCATAGTTTGTCAGATGCCTCCGAACGTTTATGCCTGATGATTCTGATGATGTCATCGACCGCGCGATCGACTGTGTCATTCACCACCATGAACTCGAAAGCCCGGCTCCCTTTGGCCATGTGAATTTCGCGCTTGGCGGCGCGATATCGTTTGTTGATTTCTTCTGCGTCGTCTCGTGCCCGATCCGTCAGCCGCTGGAGGAGTGTAGGCTCGTCTGGCGGCAGGATAAAGACCAGCACGGCCCGCGGATAGGCATACCGAACCTGCATTGCGCCCTGAAAGTCGATTTCCAGCAAAACATCCCGCCCCTGGGCCAGATAATCCATCGCGGGGTGTGTGGGCGTGCCGTAATAGTCGCCGTAAACCTGGGCATATTCCAGGAACGCATCCGCATCGAGCCGGCGGAAGAATTCCTTCTTATCAATGTGGTCGTAGGTCTTGCCGCTGTCGTCGCCCGGACGCTTCTGTCGTGTTGTGGCGCTGACTGTGTACCAGACATTCACCTGCTCAGACAATCGGCGCGAAATTGTGCTCTTGCCGACCCCGGAAGGGCCGCAGAGAACAATCAGCAAGCCGGATTGGTTTTGAGCTACTCTCATTGGTCATTCGTCATTGGTCATTAGCAATTGGCCACGAATGACCAATGACTAATGACAAATGACTATTCTACGTTCTGCACCTGTTCCTTTAACCGATCAATCGCGCCCTTAATTTCCACAATATGCCCCGCGATCTGGGCGTCGTTGGCCTTTGAGGCGATCGTATTCGCTTCACGCAGCATTTCCTGTGTGATGAAATCGAGCTTTCGGCCCGCGTGCTCGCTGGTGCGGCATGCTTGCTCGAAGGCACCGAGATGATGCGTCAGCCGCTGGATCTCTTCGCTGATGTCGGCTCGCTCGGCAAAGACCGCGATCTCTTTCAGCAGGTCGGCCTGGCTGACCTGGAGTTCAGCCTTGCTCATCAGCTGATTGACGCGTTGCAGGAGCTTCTTGTGATAATCATCGATCACGAACGGAGCGCGCGTCTGAATCTGCGCCAACTCGGTTCCGATCTGCTTTACGTGCTTCATCAGATCGTTGAAAAGCGATTCTCCTTCACGCGTCCGCATGGCGCCGAGCTTTTCGATCCCCTTATGCGTCAGATCGCGAATAACGTCGCCGTGCTTGGCGATCTCATCTGATTCGTCTCGGGGTTCCTGGCAGACGCCGGGCAATTGCATCAGGCTGGCCAGGTCGATGCGGGCAACGCCATCGAGGCCTTTCACCTGCCGAAGCTGCTGGAGATACGATTCCAGGGCCGCGGCGTTCACGTGATAGGCGGCGTCGGCGCTGTCCAGCCGCATCTTCAGGATATACGTAATCGATCCGCGGCCCAGTTTTTCGCGCAGCAGGGTTTCGATCTCAGGCTCAAGTCCTGAGACATTATCTGGAAGTTTGATCACCGGTTTGAAGAAACGATTGTTCAGCGAGCGAATCTCAACGGAATAATGCGTGCCGTTGCGCTCGCTGGTGGCGTCTCCAAAACCGGTCATGCTCACGATCATACGGAAGCTTCCCGAAACTTAATTTGCGGGCGAAACTTATTTCGCCGGCTGGGTCGATGGCGCTGACGGCGCCGTGGTCGGCGAAGGCAAGGGAATCGTCGACAACGGCTCGGAAGAAGTGCTTCCGGTCAGCGGATTATTCGATGAGGGCATCGCAGGCGGCGAACCGGCCGGCGACTTCATACGCGTCTGATGGATTGAGTCGGCGAGTAAATTGGTCACGACCGCCAGGATCAGAAACACGCCGAATACGATGCTTGTCGCCCAGGTGAGCACGTCGCCGGTTTTTGATCCGAAGGCCGTGTTGCCGCCGGCGCCGCCAAATGCGCTTGCCAACCCGCCGCCGCGGCCTTTTTGGATCAGGACCAGGAGGGTCAGGAAGACGCACATCAACAGCAGTAAGCTGATCACAATGTATAAGAGCACGTTCATGAATGAATCCGCCTTTGTCCGTTCTTATAAATCTGGTTGAGCAGCTGCATTGACGATCGCCAAAAAGCTGTCTGCCTTCAATGCTGCGCCACCAATCAACCCGCCATCCACATCCTGCTGCCCGATCAGTCCGCGAGCGTTTTCGGGCTTCATGCTGCCGCCGTATTGAATACGTACTCGATCGGCAAAATCCTTATTCCATTTTTTGCCAAGCGACTGGCGAATATACGCATGAACTTCCTGTGCTTGCGCGTCTGTCGCATTGCGGCCGGTTCCGATCGCCCAGACAGGCTCATAGGCGATCACAAGGCGATCCGGATCGGCGATTTTCGATACATCCAGTTCATCCACCTGCCGCTGGACGACCGCGAGTGTCTGGCCGGCGTCGCGTTCTTCGAGTTTTTCGCCGACGCAATGGATCAGGGTCAGCCCATTCCCGTAAATGGTCGCGGCCTTGCGGGCGACCAGTTCGCCTGGTTCATTGATCACATGCCGGCGCTCGCTGTGGCCTGCCAGGCAGAACTTCACGCCCAGGTCCTTGAGCATCTCGCAGGAGATTTCGCCAGTGAATGCGCCGTTCTTTTCGCAATAACAGTCTTGCGCTCCAAGCAACACGTTCGATCCGGCAATTGCCTGGCCGACAGCATCGATATAGACGAACGGCGGGGCGACCCCGACGTCAACCGATTTTGGAGCGCCAACAGCAATAGCCTTAGCCAATTCAATGGCCGAGACTTTGCTCGTATTCATTTTCCAATTGCCTGCGACGAACTGCCTTCGTGACATTGTTTTTTTAGCCGCAAAGATCGCAAAAAAGAAATCCCAGTTCTCTTTCTCTGTGTTCTTTGCGTTCTATGCGGCTAAATCCTTTTGTCTGTTAAACCAGCACGCCCGCATCCGTGAACTCGCGTTTATAAATCGCCGCGACCTGGCGGAGCTGGCCCATCATTTCTTTGAACGTCTCCGGCAGCAGCGCCTGAGGTCCGTCACATTGCGCCTCGCTGGGGCAGTAGTGGACTTCGACGATGATGCCATGCGCCCCCGCGGCCATTCCGGCCAAGGCGAGGGCGGCGACGTAATCCCGCTTGCCCGCAGCGTGCGACGGATCGACGATCATCGGCAGGTGGCTCCACTGCCGTGCGACCGGAATGCTCGTCACGTCCAGTGTATAGCGAATGCTGTCTTCAAATGTCTTGATGCCGCGCTCGCAGAGAATCACACCGCGATTGCCCTGGCTGAGGATATATTCGGCGCTGAGCAGCCAATCTTTCACAGTCGCGGCCAGGCCGCGCTTCAGCAATACGGGCTTGCGCGTCTTGCCGACTTCGCGCAGCAGATCGAAATTCTGCATGTTGCGGGCGCCGATCTGGAACGAATCGGTGTAACGCTCGATCAACTCGACCTGCCGCGTGTCCATCACTTCGGTGCAGATTGGCATGCCAAGTTCGTCGCCGCATTCGCGCATCCACTTCAGCGCGGTTTCGCCATGTCCCTGAAAGGAGTAGGGCGAGGTTCGCGGCTTGAATGCACCGCCGCGAAGCACGGTCGCGCCGCCGTCGCGCACATGGCGGGCGATCTTGAAGAGCATCTCCCGATTTTCCACCGCGCACGGCCCCGCAATGCACATCGCATGCGGCCCACCGACTTTGACCTTCGGCACGCTTCCGCCGCCGATTTCAATGACGCTGTCTTCCTCATGAAACTCGCGCGAAGCGAGCTTATATGGCTTCATGATCGGAACGACCTTCTCCACGCCATCGAGTGTCGCGAGGTGGTTCTGATCGATATTTCCTTCTTCGCCGACCGCCCCAATGATGGTCCTGAACTGTCCGCGAGACAGGTGCGCCTGCGCGCCCATGCGCTCGATCTCTTTGACGACCCTCTCAATCGAGTCTTCCGCGGCATGTGGAACCATCACGATGATCACGTTTACAACTCCTGTATCCATCCAGAATTAGCAAATTCGCCAGGCAAAGCCCCAGCCAGCTTTGGCGGACGCAAGCCCCGCAGTGTATGAAAACCCGGCTAGATCGGCAAGTTGCCCGAAAACCGGCATCTTGCGCTCACTTGACTCTTCACCTTACGCCGATAAAGTCTGAAATCTGACCGGTTTGGGAACAAACCAACCCGGGGCCATAGTGAAATGGGATCACGCGACCATGGCATGGTTGAATTTGGGGTTCAAATCCCCATGGCTCCATTGCATCTTGATAAGAAACCCACGCCGCCTACGAATTATCGATTTGCCGCATGACCAATTGCGTTAGGAAGAGGTCTATCGGTTATCCGTTTTTGGGCTGCTCCAAGCGTAAAAAAGAAGGTCGCGCCCTGGCCCTTAACCGCCTCTGCCCAAATGCGCCCGCTATGCCGCGACAGGATCCGGTTCACAGTCGGCCAGACCGATTCCCGTACCGGAAAACTCTGCATCGGAATGAAGCCTTTGAAAGGGTGAAAAGAGTTTTTGCGCATTTTCCATGTCGAACCCGGCTCCGTTGTCCCGAACGAAAAATATGTCTTGATCTTCCCGTCGTTCCTAACCGACTTCAATGTTGGCCTGCGGCTGTTGTCGTGTGAATTTCCATGCACTACCCAGCAGGTTTTCCAGCACCACCGTCAACAAATCCGGGTCCGCATTGGCCACCAAAACTTCGGAGACATGAATCTCAACGTGCCGTTCCGGCTCCGCTTCAGCAAGTTCGGCGAAGACTTTTCGGGCAAGTGCGGTCAGATCAACGCACTGGCGACTAAGCGGCGGCCGGGCGACGCGCGACAAGTTGAGCAGGCCGTCGATCAACATCCCCGTCTGCTGGGCCGCGGCGCGAACTTGGTCCAGACGGTGGCGGGCCTCGGCATCGAATCCATTGCTGTGCTCATCAAGAATCGCTTTGATGTATCCGTCAATTGCCTGAAGGGGAGTGTGCAGGTTATGCGAAACCGTGGCCAATGTTCGACAGGGACGAGTTTCGTCTTGGACCAATCCGTTGAGCGGATCAACTGGCCCATTTCTCCACCGCCGACGGATCATTCAGCCGCCTGCGACGATTCATGCGTGGAAGTCCAATCTCCATGCCCATCTGAAAGAAGTGTTTCTGGCATATTCACTCTTCCTTGGTATTTATCGACAAGATTTCTGGTTGTCGCTGAATCTCGTACGTTAAATCACACGCGTAACAAGCAATCCTAATTCCCATCTCCCCGGGCCCATCTTATAGGATGAAATGCAGTGTTGCTGCGGCCCGATGAGTTCCCGCTGTGTTTAGGCAACGCCACCTGCGGATCGCCCGGTACGTGCGTTCGCATAATCTGGTTGCGTAACTGGCATAGATCAAAGCAACTGCATCGCACAGTCGCGGAGAACTTGTGGAACGGCTGGATGCATTGAGGTCTTCGCGCGCCTGTTGAATCAAAATGGGTGTACTGGACATTTACTCTTTTTGATAGTTAAATTGCCACGCTGTTTGTTCATGTCGTAAACGTTGTCAGGGAATTGGTCATCCGTTTAAATCAGGTTTCTTTAAGGGAGGTCGTATAACCATGTTGCGATCCAAGAGCACGCTGTCTCAGTATATTCCTGCTTTAAATCACAATCTGCGAACGGGCGTTTCGACAAAACTGAAGAAAAGATCGCCGAAAGTCATGCAGCAGATGTACGCTGCTTGTGAACCCCTGGAACGCCGCGCGCTGCTTGCAGCCAACCCGGTGATCACCGAATTCCTCGCGGCAAACAACAGCGGCCTGAAGGATTCTGACGGGGAGTGGAATGACTGGATTGAGCTTTACAACGCCGGCGACCAGTCGATCAACCTGAATGGGTGGCATCTTACCAACGATTCGTCCAGTCTGAGCAAATGGACTTTTCCGAGCACATCGCTAGCCGCGGGCGCAAGAATGGTTGTATTTGCTTCGGAGAAAAACACCACCTCGCCCCAACTGCATACTAATTTCAAGTTGAGCCCCGATTCAGGTGGTTATCTGGCTTTAGTGCAATCGGATGGAACGACAGTAGCCAGCAGCTACTCCGGATCGACCTATCCAGTGCAGTATCCGAATATTTCCTATGGCAGACCCTCGGACAATATCAGCAGTACGCCCGTTTATTTCTCACCTGCCACCCCTGGAACGGCAAATGGCACAGGTGCATCCTCGCGTTCGGCCAAGCCTACGTTTGGCTCAGGCGACGGAATCTATTCCTCTTCGTTTACCTTGACGTTGGCAGGACCTTCGGGCAGTACGATTCGTTATACAACTGACGGCAGCGAGCCTACCTCATCAAGCACTGCCTACACCAGCGGTGGAATATCGATTTCCCACAGTAGTGTCGTGCGAGCCGTGGCTTTTGAGTCAAGTACAATTCCCTCGCCCGTTGCGACTTCGACCTACATCTTTGTAGATGATGCAATCAATCAATCCAGCACTCCGCCTTCAGGATATCCGTCGAGCTGGTCAGGATACACTGCCGATTACGGCATGGATACAAACATCACGACGGTTCAGCCTTATGCAAATGAAATACGACAGAACTTTATTAATGCTCCAATTATTTCAATCGTCACAAACAAGGACAATCTATTTGATTCAACTAATGGAATCTATGTAAACCCATACGAAGACGGTCCGGCCTGGGAACGTCCTGCTTCGATGGAAATCATCAATCCAGATGGTCGCGAAGGTGTTCAATTGGATATGAGTCTGGCCATGACCGGTGGGATTAATCGGTCCGAAGACTGGCGTAAGCACCCATTCCATCTGCGTTTCAGCAAGGATTACGGGCCGGGCAAGCTGGAATATCCAATTTTTGGAGATCTCACAAACGATGATTTTGACGACATCATCTTGCGATCAGGTAATCGTCTTAACTTCGGTCCACCCGCTGGTTACGACGCTAAAATGACTTCACTCAGCGATCCGTTCATGCGAGACACCCAGCGGGACATGGGATGGGGTTCTGCAAAAGGAACGTACGCCAATGTATTTATCAATGGCCTGTATTGGGGCGTATATGGTCCATCAGAAAAACCCAGTGCACAATATGCCGCGAGAAATTTTGGAGGCCAGGAAGAAGATTGGGATGCGCTGAACGGCGAAACGCAATGGGATAATCAGTATGACGGCAGCCTGGATGCCTGGGATGATTTGAATGATTTGATTTTAACTCAGGGCGTTAGTTCCAATACAAATTACCAGAAGTTGCAGGGTCGTAATCCGGATGGAACAGTCAATTCGTCTTATGCAAACCTTCTGGATGTAACCAATTTTGCGGATTGGTACGTTACCAATTTATGGGGTGGAAACTGGGATTGGGGACATAACTGGTGGGCAGCGCGTCATTCTCGAATCAATGGCGTAACCAACAATGCAGACCCGTTCCGTTTCTATAACTGGGACGGTGATGCCACGATCGCTGATCCTAATTTTGAGACCGATTATTTGGCGGCCCAGGACTTAATGTCCGGGTTATTGCAGAATGCTGATTTTCGCATGACTGTAGCCGATAGGATATACAAACATTTGTTCAATAGCGGGGCATTGTCGCCAGAGAAAAATACCGAACGCTTTATGAAACTGGCGACACAGCTGGACAATCTTTATCTCGGAGAGTCCGCGCGCTGGGGTGACACGCAATACTGGGAATCAGGGCTTCCCTATACGCGAGACGGCTTTTTCCGTCCGTATGTCAGCAGCACAATTTCCACTTTTTTCCAGCAACGAAATGCTGCTGTCTTACAACGATTCCGAACCAATTACTCAAGTTGGGGTTTGGGCAATGCGTTGTATGTGCCCACGACTGCGGATGCGCCCACGTTTAGTCAGCGGGGCGGGCTGGTCAGCGGGTCGATCAATCTTACGCTTTCCGGGCCATCCGGCGCAACGATCTATTACACCCTCGACGGCAGTGATCCGCGATTGTGGGGATCGAGCAGCGGATCGGTTTCTGGTTTGGCCTATACGTATTCCGGTGCGATTACGATCAACTCTAACACGGTCGTGACCATCCGCGCCAAAAATGGTTCGACCTGGAGTCCGATCGATCAAGCGACCTTCACCACCAGTGCCCCGGCTCCTGCACAAGCGCTGCGCGTGACAGAGATCATGTACAACCCGGCCAGCGGCACAAACTATGAGTTCATTGAAGTCACCAACATCAGCGATCAAACCGTCAGCCTCAGTGGTGTCAGCCTCGCCGATGCAGTTACCTTCAATTTCAGCAGCGGCAGTGTCTCCTCTCTGACTGCCGGCCAAAGTGTGGTCGTGGTCAACAATCTAAGTTCGTTCCAGTCACGCTATGGAACCAGCCCGCTGGTCGCCGGCACCTACTCCGGAAACTTGGATAATGGAGGCGAGATAATCACGCTCATGGGACCGGGAAGTCAGGTCATCCAAAGCTTCAAGTACGATGACTTTAATACCGGTGACAACGCATTAAATTGGCCGCCTGGCCCGGATGGTTCTGATTATTCACTGGTGATCGACGATCCGACAGCGGAGGTTGATGCGTGGAATCGTCCTGGAGCCTGGCGCGCAAGCACTGAGCTCTTCGGCTCTCCCGGTGTTTCTGATCCTTTGCTGGTCGGACAGGTGTTTAACGATTCCAATTCCAATGGCACTCGCGATAGCGGTGAAACGGGCGTCTCAGGCATCACCGTCTATCTATATGCTGCCGGCAATAATCTCTCCATTGATGCCAACGACACACTCGTCGGCACGGCAACCACCGACTCCAACGGCACTTATCGCTTCAATGGGATTGGCCGAGGATATTATCATCTGCGCTTCATCGCCCCGGGCGGAAAGATTTTCGCAACCAAAAATCAGGGCACAAATGACAAGATTGACAGCGACGCTGGCGCCAACGGTCGTAGCGATGTGTTTGCTGTTACCGATCGCTATGGCGACACAACCCACATGGCCGGTTTATGCACGCCCACGCAGGTGACCGCGTCATTTGATTCATTCACCGGAGCATTGGTCGTCAACGGCACCTCGTCCGCAGACACCATCACGATCACGTCCATCAGTGGCAATGTGTCGATCAATGGATCGACTACGATTGCAGGGCCTGTTGCAGCATCCGCTGTTAAGACCATCACGGTCTACACCGACGGCGCCAATGACATTATCAATCTTGCCGGCGTGACAACATCGACCTTTGCCAACATTCAGGCAAATGGTATTGCGGTCTATGGCGGCGATGGAAACGATAGTATTACAGGTAGTGCCTACGCTGACGCCCTCTATGGCGAACTGGGCAATGACACGATTGAAGGTGGATTAGGAAATGACACGCTGAATGGCGATGGTAATGACGACACGTATGTCTTCAGCGGATCATCAGACCTGGGCACCGATTCAATCATCGAAAGTGCCAACGCTGACACTGACACGCTGGACTTCACCAGCTTCAGCCAGGCTGCGACGGTGAACCTCTCCACGACTGGCAACCAGACCATCGCCTCCGGCAAGCTCGTGCTGAACCTTTCCAGCGCCACCGGCATTGAGAACGTGCTGGGCAGCGCCAGCGGTGATGCGATCGTGGGCAATGAACTGGCCAACTCCCTCAGCGGGAATGGCGGCAATGACACAATTGAAGGTGGCTTGGGTGATGACACATTAAATGGCGGCAGCGGAGATGACACGTACGTGTTCAGCGGCTCGTCGAACCTGGGGACGGATACGATCACCGAGGCAGCGAATGTGGATACCGATACACTGGACTTCACCAGCTTCAGCCAGGCCGCAGCGGTGAACCTGTCTACAACCAGCAGCCAGACCATCGCCTCCGGGAAGCTTGTCTTGAACCTCTCCAGCGCCACCGGCATCGAGAACGTGCTGGGCAGCGCCAGCGGTGACACGATCGTGGGCAATGACCGTGCCAATTCCATCGCCAGTGACGGGGGTAACGACACGCTGACCGGTGGTCTGGGGAACGACACGCTGAATGGCGGGAGCGGCAACGACACGTACGTGTTCAGCGGATCATCCGACCTTGGCACGGATACGATCACCGAAGCAGCGAATGTGGATACGGATACGCTGGACTTCACCAGCTTCAGCCAGGCCGCAGCGGTGAACCTGTCTACAACCAGCAGCCAGACGGTTGCTTCCGGCAAGCTGGTGCTGACGCTCTCCAGTGCCACTGGAATCGAGAACGTGCTGGGCAGTGCCAGCGGTGATGCGATCGTGGGCAATGATCGCGCTAATTCCCTCTCCAGCGGCGATGGCAATGACACATTGGAAGGCGGCCTGGGGAATGACAGCCTGACGGGTGGCAACGGGGATGACACGTACGTGTTCAGCGGATCATCCGACCTTGGCACGGATACGATCACCGAAGCGGCCAATGTGGATACGGATACACTGGACTTCACCAGCTTCAGTCAGGCTGCGACGGTGAATCTCTCCACGACTGGCAACCAGACCATCGCCTCCGGGAAGCTTGTCTTGAACCTCTCCAGCGCCACCGGCATTGAGAATGTGCTTGGCAGCGCCAGCGGCGACACGATCGTGGGCAATGACCGTGCCAATTCCATCGCCAGTGACGGGGGTAACGACACGCTGACCGGTGGTCTGGGGAACGACACGCTGAATGGCGGGAGCGGCAACGACACGTACGTGTTCAGCGGATCATCCGACCTTGGCACGGATACGATCACCGAAGCAGCGAATGTGGATACGGATACGCTGGACTTCACCAGCTTCAGCCAGGCCGCAGCGGTGAACCTGTCTACAACCAGCAGCCAGACGGTTGCTTCCGGCAAGCTGGTGCTGACGCTCTCCAGTGCCACTGGAATCGAGAACGTGCTGGGCAGTGCCAGCGGTGATGCGATCGTGGGCAATGATCGCGCTAATTCCCTCTCCAGCGGCGATGGCAATGACACATTGGAAGGCGGCCTGGGGAATGACAGCCTGACGGGAGGCAACGGGAATGACACGTACGTGTTCAGCGGTACGGGGAATTTAGGGACGGACACGATCGTTGAAGCGGCCAATGCTGACACGGATACGCTGGACTTCAGCAGCTTCGGGCAGGGTGCGATGGTGAACCTGGGTGCGCTGGGGAACCAGACGGTCTCCTCCGGGAAGCTGGTGCTGAGCCTCAGCAACGCCACGGGTCTGGAGAACATCAATGGCAGCGCCTACGCCGACACGCTGACGGGCAATGCCCGGAACAACTCGATCCTGGGCAATGGGGGAGACGATCTGATCATCGGCCTGGGCGGCAATGACACGATCGACGGGGGTTCGGGCCAGGATACGATTTACGGAGACGATTCGGAAACCGACTTCACCCAGCCTGGGGATGACTCGCTGCTTGGCGGCGACGGCAATGACCAGATCCGGGGCGATGCCGGCGCCAGCGATATGTACCTGAACGGCGGCAATGACACGATCGCCGGCGGCCTGGGCGATGACACGATCTTTGGGGATGGTGTTGCCGGTACGCTGGAAGATGACGGTTACGGCACTCTCCTGGTGATCCATGACAATGAGTATGGCGGTGGTTACGACGTTGACGGCAGCGACAGCATTGACGGGGATGACGGCAATGACCTGATCTGGGGCGACACGGGCTACTCGCTGGATTCCGGCGGCAGCGCCACTGCGGGTGTGGATACCATCCACGGTGATGCCGGAGCGGACACGATCTTTGGCGATGGCGATGGCGGGGCTACTCAGTTTGAGGAAAGCTACGGCGGCTATGGGTATGGCGGCTACGGGAACATTAACTATGAGTACGATGCGGGTGACTCGATCACTGGTGACGGCGGGGATGACCTGATCTGGGGCGACCGCGGGGGCCTGGGTGATGATTATGATTACGGCGGGAACTCCTATGGCTACGGCGGAGCCGACACCATCGAAGCCGGCGCCGGGAATGACGAAAGCCACGGCGAGTTTGGCAACGACCGCTACGTCTTCAGCGGGGGCACGCTGGGGACGGATATGGTCGCCGAGCCGTATGTGAACATCGGGAGCAATTACAGTCCGTACGACACGGCCGACACCCTGGACTTCCAGAACTTTGGAAGCTCGGTGATCGTGAACCTGGGAACGTCAGGGAACCAGACGGTGTCGTCGGGCAACCTGGTGCTGAATCTGTTGAACTACGGCGGCTCGCGGATCGAGCACGTGATCGGCAGCGCCAGCAACGACACGATCACGGGCAATGAACTGGCCAACTCCCTCAGCGGGAATGGCGGAAATGATACGATCAACGGGAGCGATGGAAACGACACCATCGATGGCGGGAGTGGATCGGATAGCCTTCTGGGTGGGAATGGGAACGACCTGTTTGCATCCACCGCTGACGGCAGCCCCGACACGATCAATGGCGGCGCCGACAACGACACGCTGAACGGCCACGACAGCGGAGACAGCTATTCCAATGTCGAAAATGTCATCTGAGGACATTGGGAGAAAGGCGTCAGCAATTAGTGTTCGACAACAATGCGTCTTGGGAAGTTTGTCATTGGATCACTTAAATCGTTAGATGCTTGAGACCGGTGTGTATGCGGAAAGGGCAATCGACTTGCCCTGCACGACGGCACTAACCGCGCGATCCGACTCCACGGCAGTGACCTTGCCGTTCTTTAACTGCAAGACGAAGCTGCATTTCTTGTTGAACGTGACATCGCGGGTTCCGTCGCCGTTGAGATCGACGCCATCGCCAAAGCCGCCGGCGCTGTTTCGGCCGACGTAGATGTTGCCCTGCACTTTTCCCAGCGTCGTTGAGAAATCGTTTCCGTTTTGCTTGAAGCTTGTGCGCACGGATTCGGCGGTGGGGTCGCCGGCGCTGCTTGGGTAGATGAAGGTTCGGTTGATGGTTCCCGAGGCAGATCTGACCGGAACCAGATCGCCATACGATCCCCGCACCGCGGGATCGGTCTTGGTTAACGTCGTGCCTGAGTCGAGCGCGATGAAGTTCTCTGCATCACCGCTGCCGGGATATTTAGTGGTGGCGATGCGCGAGGTATAAGTGGTGGAAAGAGCCTTGCCGTCGTTTGACAGGACCGGCCAGGTCATGCCGAAGGTTTTGCTGCTCGATGTCGCGGTGCAGAGAATGCCGTCGGGCGTGATCACAAATTCGTTGCGGAAGGTCGGCCCACTCTTACCGCTCTTTGGCTTGTAGTCAATCGTGCAGCGCACCAGCACTGGATTGGTAAACTGCACGCTAAACTTCGCTTCATATCGATCGGGAACGCTTGCCAACCGAACCCACTTGCCGTTTTCGAGGAAGGTTGGCGCGAAGGTCACGCCCAGGCCCGACGCAGTGTTACGAACCCCATCGCCGGGGCCAAGCCGCGAATCCCAACCAGCACGGCTGAATCGCGTGACACCGAGCGGAGTCCAGTATTGTCCGAAAAGAGTTGACGTCGAACCCTGAAGCGCCGCCTGCATCGTCATCCCGCCGGCAGAAGCGAATGCCGCAGAGAAGGTGGAATCGGTTTGGAGCGCGTATCCACCAATCTCCGCGGGCGTGGCCGCTTCGGAGATATTCGTCTGGCGCGCCAGATACATCTGCGCCAGGTCGTACATGATCGTGCCGTTGTAGTTGGTTAGCGCGCTGTAATCGGCATAGCCGACGCGCTGCGAGGGATCGAACTGATTCTTGGTTACGAAGAACGAGCCATCCGGGCGTTGCCATCGGCGGATGCTTTGCACGGCCAACTCGGCGGCGCGGCGGTATTGGCCGGCGAGCTTCAGATTTCCCATCTGCGCCTGCTGCTCGGCTTCTCGTTCAAAGACCAGGCCTGCGGCGATGTCGTTCCAGACATGGTTGCTGGAGCGTCCGCCCGCGGCGCCCTGGCCGGTGGGATCGACGATGTGCAGCCCCGCGCGGTTGCCGCGCTCCAGGATCTGCCGCATCTGCCCCGCGGATACTCCGTCGTATCCGCTCGCCAGCAGCGCGTACAGATTGCCTCTTGCCGCAGCGTCATAGGCGATCGTGTCGGGGGTCGAAGAATAGTCGTGATACAGGTTCCAGTCGTTGCTCTTCAGCCGGCTCAGTTGCGTGTTCTTCCAACTGTCCTCGATAAACGCAACCGCAGAGGCTTTGTCCACCAACCCGGTTTTTGCGCGCAGCCATTCACCGATCATCGCATAAGTGCGCCAGTTATGCGTGTAACCTTTGATGATGTTGTGAATTCCGTTTTTCATCCGGCCAACCCACGTATCAACCGTGGATTGCGGAACGAGCGGTGAATAGAGTGTGATGGCGGTGGCGAGCGGGGCGATGAAAAATTCGCCTTCCTCGTCGGGGATTTTGCTTCTTCCACCGGCCACTTCCTGGGTTGCGGCGTTCATTGCGGCAACGCCATTGGTCAGGAGATCTGTCGCCCGGCCGACGGACAGAAGCGTCCCCAGCGCATTGGCGAAGTAGGGTGTGGCATATTCAAACTCTCGCTTGGTCAGCGGATCGATGATCTGGCCCGCGGCATTTTGGTATTTCACAATCGCGCGAACGACCTGTTCTGTGATGTCGAGATATGTATTGCGAGAAATGTCCACCGACTTGAACGGGCGCGCGGTGAGATGAAACTTCACATCGGGATAAGCAAGCGGAGATGGCGCAACGTAGGTACCGGAATCGGTGCTCACGCCAGCACTTTCGGCGGGCCCAATCCCGCTTGGCGTGACACCGTTCTTCGATAGAAGAATACGGTCAAGGATCAATCCATCCTCGCCCATCCAGACGTTAATCGTGTGCACGCCCGCTTTGGCGATTTTAATTGTCGCGGCCGGGCCGTCGCTTGTCTTATTTGCCCAGGCATACGTGTTGAGCGAGCCCAGGGAGATTCGATCGGCGGTTGAGACGGCAGCATTATCCAGGCCCACATGCAGCGAATCATCGTTGCCCGAAGCAGCGCGGGCGCGAACCCAGACTTTGTAAGTGCCCGGCGTGGAAAACGAAACCGAAAATCGCAACTCGGGACTTTTGGTGGCGAAGCCTGTGTCGATGTTCGTCCCGGTATTTGGCCCTGCGACCATCACGCCGCTGCCTGCAAAACCGGATGGTGTCGATTGGCTCGTCCACGATTTTCCTCCGCGTGCCACTTTGGTGGCGAAATGTTCTGCCTCCATTACCACCAGGCCGCCGGTTTCAGAAAACACCGGCGCAGCCAAAAGTTGTCGCATTTCCAGCCGTTCCATCTGCACGGCGATACCGCTCCTTCCCGCAAATTGCGGCGAGGACTATATCACGCGATGAGAAGAGAGCGACGCAAAATCCATAATTCAGTTTTCTTGACTTTGCAGCAGATCACAGGCATCGTGCATGTAGGATGGGAGCGCCTGATGTCAAAGTGGGAAAGAAGATGCTTAAGTGGTGTGGGTACGTTCGTCGAATCGATTGAGCCCCGGATTTTGCTCGCCAGCTCGGCGGTCAATCTTCATATTAACTTTCAATCCTCCGCGACCAAGGGATCTTTCGCCGATTATGTCGCTGATATCGGCAGCGCCTATGGCGCTCGCGATGGCGGATTGACGTTTGGCTGGAACAGCTCGAACACCAGCAGCGCACGGCAACGAAATTCAAAGCTCTCGCCTGATCTGCGCTACGACACACTCAACCAGATGCAGCCGGGTGGCGCAAGCAGGACTTGGGAAATCGGCATTCCCAACGGAACGTATAGCGTGCACCTGGTCGCCGGCGATCCGAGTTATACCGACAGCGTCTATAAGCTGAAGGTCGAAAGCACCACGATCCTTAGCGGTACGCCGAGCAGTTCCAGGCACTGGATCGAGGCAACGGCAAACGTAACTGTGAGCGATGGCAAACTCACGGTCTCCAATGCGTCGGGCGCGAAGAACAACAAGATCTGCTTTATAGACATCACATCGGCCGACTCCGCAACCAACCGTGCGCCCGCAGCGCCGATCATTACCGAGCCGCCGACCAACGGGTTTGTCGTCAGCGCTGAAGATCTGCATATGGAAGCGCCAAAGTTTTCTGATCCTGATGGTGATGCGCACCAGGCCACCGACTGGGAGATTTACACCACCGGCAATAATCCCGTGCGCGTCTGGTCGGCTGTGAATGTCACGCGATCGCCAGACTTCATCCACATCCATTTCGGCGATGGAACATTCCAGGGCCCGCAGGCGGGGAAAGGCCGGCTTGAATTCAACACCAACTATCAGCTTCGAGTGCGTTTCGAGGATTCGCGCGATGCATGGAGTGCGACATCGACCCGGCTGTTTCGCACCGACGTGCAACTGATCTCGCCACCGAACTCGCCGGACTGGACGGTTGATCAGCCGGGATACAAGGTCGAGCAGGTTCCGCTGAAATTTCCGAAAGGCGAGGGGCCGCTTGCTCTGCCCACGCAGATTGTCTTTGTGCCAAAACCGACGTTTCATCCTGATGAACCGCTGGCCTACATCGTCGAATTGCACGGATCGATCCGCGTGATCACCGGCGATTACACCGTCCACACCTACGCCAAAAATCTGCTCAACTACACCCCGCCGACCCAATTCCCCGGCGCTGGCGAACAGGGCATTGGCGATCTCGCGGTCGAGCCAAGCACCGGCGACCTCTTCGTCACGATGCTTTACGACGCGCACGACGGAACGGGAAACCATTATCCCAAGATCGTTCGCCTGCACAGCAACGACGGTGGACTTACCATGGCGACATCCAAGGACATCCTCAAGATGCCTGGAGAAGCGCAAGGCCAGTCGCACTTCCTTTCCAACATCAGCATCGGCCCGGATCACAAGCTCTGGGTGCACAGCGGCGATGGTTTCGTGGCGTCTACTGCAAAGAACCTGGAAAGTTTTCGCGGGAAGATTCTGCGCATGAATCTAGACGGAACTCCAGCCGCAGATAATCCCTTCTACGAAAAATCGAAGATCACTGCGCGCGACTATGTCTGGGCTTATGGCCTGCGGAATCCATTCGGCGGCGTCTTCCGCGCCAATGGCCAGCATTACGAAATCGAAGATGGCCCGGACCATTACGACCGCTTGGCGCTGGTCAACAAAGGTCAGAACTTCCAATGGGCCGGTGGCGAAAGCAACATGACGTCTGGCGCCACTTACAACTGGTTCCAGACGGCCGGCGTGGTCAACGGCGCGTTTATCGAGAGCAACCTTTTCAACGGCAGCCAGTTTCCCTCCGACAAGCTCGATCATCTTTTCGTGACCGAATCCGGCCCAACCTACAGCACCGGCCCGCAGGTCAAGGGAAAGAAGATCAGCGAGTTTGTCATCGACTCTGCCGGCAAGCTGGTCGGCGGCCCGAAATCATTGATCCATTACACCGGCACCGGCAAAGCCACCGCCGTCGGCCTGGCCGCGGGCCCGGATGGACTTTACTTCACCGATCTCTATGCCAACGGAATGACAAACGGCGTGTACAACCCCGTCGCGCCGGGAGGGAAGCTCATGCGAGTGAGGTACGTTGGAACGAACTCCTGAACACAAACGGCGTCGTTCAAACGAACCAAGGCGTTTGACACGGCAACTTTCTCAAAGCGATCAGTTGATTATTGAAAAGATTCTGGACATTGTTTGGCTTGTCATAACTCCCGGACAGACCTGAAGAAATGTTCGAATACTCGGTGCCACACAGGCTCTATTTTTCTCCCTCCTATCCTTAAAATCGCATCTGTCATATATGAAGCTAATATTTGCTTATGTTGATATCGCATAATTAATATGCTGGTTCATTTGTTTGCAGTCAGTCTAGTCTATTTAAGCATTAGCTTTTACGACCTCCTATTGGGGAAAACTAAAAGGAGGCCTCGTCTTATCGATGAACGATAGACGTTGGTTGCAGGGCAGTGGGCGGGTCCATGAATCAGGGAACGGCGGTCAAAGTAGAGATCATGCATTCTGCGGATGGGGGCCGCAGCCGTGCACCCTATGCGCAATCGCTCTCGGTTTCGGGCCATTTGCCAGTCATCGCTGGGATGGCACTTCTGGCAGCGGCGGTTATTTGGGGTTCAAGTTATCTCGTTGTTGGTGATGTGCTGGCAAAGGTATCCGTCCCGGAATACCTGTGCGTTCGATTTCTTCTGGCTCTTCCCATCGTCGCGATTGCATTTTGGCGTACTGTAACCCAATGGTTCAGGACATCGATTGTTCTCTCCGAAGCCCGGGCTTGGCGCATACTGGTTAGTCAGCTTATTCCTGGCGCCTTCCTGGCCGCGGCGATTGTGTTGCAGGCATTTGGCATGCGCGCTGCCTCGCCGGGTGTCGCGGCGTTTCTCACATCACTCGTTTTTCTCTTTGTCCCCATACTCGAATTGATCAGTGGGCACCGGAACCGTCTGGGAAGAGTCGGATTAATCCTGCCTCTGGCATTGGCAGGCACCTATTTGCTGACAAGACCTGAAGGATCCGCATCGTTGTGGGCTATGGTGTTGCTTCTGGGTGGTGCGGCTTGTTATGCCGGGCAAATCTTCCATTCCGCAAGATTGGCTCGAAACACGCCGCCGCCGGTTGTATTTCTCCTTCAATCGCTTGTGGTTTTGGTCGTCAGTGCGATCTGGTTTCTTGGCACATCGAAAAGCTTCCAGATTCCCAGCATCGGCGTGCTGATGTCGGTTGCATATGTTGCGATTGTTGCAACCGCAGGCTGCTATCTCATTCAATTTTGGGCACAGCGATTTATACGCGCAAGCTACGTCAGCTTGATTTATTCAATTGAACCCGTTGCCGCGCTTGCATTATCCGCGGTGTTACACCGCGAGGTTCTTACGGCAGCGAGCATCGCAGGCGCATCGTTGCTGATTGCAACTGCATTCATTGCTATCTACATCTCTTCTCGGGATCAGAAACTTTAAGGGAGACTGTCATGGCCGAAGGAACTGAAACAAGCGATACGACAAACACAGTCCAGGAGATTCCTGAAAAAATAGGGCTCAACGCAGGGCCGGCGGATGCGCCAACCACTGCACCAGTACCGCCCGCCACGGTTACTACTTTCCCGAGTATCGCATCACCTACTGCGACCGCCTCTGCTCCGGCCACAGCACCTGCTGGCGCTATCCCACCAACACCTCCAACTGCTCCGGCGACAGTACCTGCTGGCGCTGTCCCGCCAACACCTCCAACGGCGCAGGCAGAAGCTGATGAAGATCCCAGGACTATAAATGAGGCGCCTACACAGGTTAGCGGTGAAGGTCCACGAATAAAGCTTTTTCAGATCATTGTGGGCGCGATAATAGGATTGGCTGGCGCTCTGCTTCCGTACTTCAGGCTCTGGATAGAGAATTCCAGAAATATCGAAGAAAAGAATAAGACTCAGATCAAGCTTGTCGATTTGCAAACCAATGGCGAGCCGAGCGCCGGCTGGTACTTAAACCCAGATGACAACGGCCTGATGGCGAATATCGTCAAACAGGCCGAAGCGCAGGCCTGTGCCATTACTCCAAGTGACATTTACATCCAGAGCGATGTGGCAACCTTTGGTTCCTTCTCGCATCCGGCACTCTATCAACGTTACCTCTCTGCGATTGAAACCGCGATAAAGAAGGCTAAGGCTGCGAATAAGACAACCAAGGCAATCTTTCATTCGCCCAAGGTTGCTTCGGATTTCTTTGCCTTGCAATTTCCAGAAGATCATTGGGACAGCACGCTTGCGGATTGGAGCTTTCAACAAAAATTGCGCGCATGGTTTGCAAGGCAGGATGTCAGGAATGCCATTATCGCTCGTGGGGTGATGACCTTCGCGGATGAACAAAAATACACAGGCGATCTAGCGTCAAACCTGAAGCGGGAGAAATTCTTTGAATGCATCCAGGCTCACAACGAAGAAGTTATACGAGAATTACAATCTGCGGGGCTGAAGGTCAAACGAAGCACGGCAGCGTTGTCCAGCCACCTTTGGCTTTACAAGGGAGATTCGCAGGAAGCGAGCCAACGCAAGGGGATCGTCGGATTAGTCGACTTTTCCCAGAATGTAGACGAATTAGGCATCTTTGTACGAGGCGACGTGCACGTGGCAACGGCAAAACTTGCAGATGAGCTGTTTGATTCGTTGCCGCAATGATTCTTGAGCAGGATTGTGGCCATAAAATGCGGGATCACAATGTTATCAATCTTCGATTCTATAATGGTTTCAAGCTGTGATTCCAACCCTGCTGCGGTATGATCTGCTTTCAAGGAATGGAAACAGATTTCAAAAAATATCCCTTTGCGGTTTGCCTTGGAAGATTACCAGCGACCTTTTTTGTGCTGCTCGCCCTTTTCATCGGAGCCGCCGAGCCCGGTTTGGCACAGAGCCAAAACGTCAAACCCATCGATTGGTCGAGATACACGGGGATGACGGGCGTGCAGAAAGGGGATGAATTTGGGCAGAATCTGTCCAGAATTACCCAGAATCAATTCCGTTTCCTTTCCGCATGGATTAAGTCCGCTTACCCAGTCATCACCAATCCTGCATTCAAGGATGTTCCCGCGTTTCAGGCCGAGGGGCGAGAGGCGGGCGTGCGACCCTTGGCGCATTTTGCATTGGGAAACGCTGTTTTGATCAAGACGGGTCTTTTCGATCCTGCCGTCACGGGCATGTCCGAAAACGATGCCATTCAACTTTCGGAACTGGCGATCCGAGGGGTTGCATTCACGCATCGGGCAAATAATCCTGATGCTGCAACACATTGGGGACAGGGGCTTGAAGACAAGCGATCCTGGCAAGCTGCTTACTGGGCCTCCAGGGATGCACAGGCCGCGTGGATGCTATGGGATTCGCTTAGCGATGAAACGAGAACGGCCGTTGCCAGAATGGTGAAGTACGAAGCCGACGCTTTCATCGATTACAAAGTGCCATATTGGTGCAATCCTGATGGAGGCGTTAATTCTCCGGGTGATTCCAAGGCCGAAGAAAGCGCCTGGAACAGCCGCGTCGTGACGATCGCCCAGGCGATGATGCCGGATGACCCCAACGTCAGCCGCTGGAGGCAGAAAGCATCGGAGCTCATAGTGAGTTCTTACAGCCGGCCCAGCGATCTCAAGAATGCCACCATCATCGAAGGCAAGCCGGTCAAGGATTGGCTTCATGGTTATAATACGTTCGAAGACGGCGTCATGGTGAACCATGAGCGGGCGCATCCAGGCTATATGATGGTTCATCCCCTGACGTATGAGGCGATCATCGACACCTCGCTCGCCGGTCAGTTCACTCCGCGAAGCGCGTTTTGGAATGATGATGTCACTTGGAACGCGCTGACAAATTTGAATTTCGTCGAAGGTGAAAATCGCTATGGCGCCCGTCCCAATCTTCCTCCAGGCGGGACGGTCTTCCATAAAAAGCCGGACGGCACGCTCGATCCCACGCCTTATTTCCCCAATAGCGACGACTGGTCAAGGAATCCGGCTGCGGACGTGATTTATGTCCATTTCCTCATGTACGGCCACTATCGACATCTCGATGCAGGGCAAAGCATTTCGGCCATGGACTGGATCAAGGCCGAAATGACTGCATTAGAAGAATTGCAACATCGGCCCGGGCATCATGGAAACGTTTTCCAGGAAGGGGATTGGCGGGGTCATGGAGAAACTGATGAAGTCGACGCCTATCGCGAGCTGACTTCTGCGTGGATTCTGTACTGGCTGGACCAGCATCATCAGCTTTCCCCGCTAAGCGATTGGGGGCCGATCCCCCAAGTCCTCCCGGCAGCGAAACCCTAAAATGTCATCCTCAGAGGCTGTATGAAAAGCCGCATTTTGTCATCCAGAGCGGTATTCCGCGAAGGATCTTGCCCACTAGCAAATTAAGCCAGATGCTTCGGCGTATCTCAGCATGACACTCTCACAGTCCTTTCGAGCCTCACCCATTTTGTGAAACGAATGCGTTGAGCGTATCGTCTCTGCGGGCAAATGGGAGGTTTTCTGCATTTTTCGTTTATTGAATCGCTCGAGCGTCGTCTTCAGTTCAGCACAATCCAATACGGCGTCGCGGCCAATGGCGATCCGGATGTCACGGGGGTTCTGGCCGATTCCGGGCCGGGCCTGAAAGACATGGGCGCGCAGGGCGTTCGACTCTTTACCAACACCAGCTATCTCTCAAGCGATTTCGATCTGACCCCCAGCGGCAAGATCTACGTTCGCAATCCGTCGCTGGAACGCTCTCTCAGCTACGCCAAGAAGTATCACTCCGCGGGCATTGCGGTGACGCTTTGCATCCAACTTACCACCGACCGCTCGATGATCGACGGCAGCCTGCTGACAGATCCAGTCACCGGCGCGGCGCGAAAACTATTGCCGTCAGAGTTGCGCAGCCCAAAAGTTTTCCGCACCTGGTATGACACCTTCAGCCAGGCGCAGATTTCCAAATCCGATTCCACTTCTGTGACAAAGGTCATCGATTTCTGGGAAATCGGAAACGAACCCAACCATGCCACAGGGACATACTGGCCTGTCGATAACACGTTGCCGGATCGCGGGGTGGCGCAGGAGATCGATTCTTACATCGACCACGATCTTGCGCCCGCGTACAGCGTGCTGAGCAAGCTGCACGAGCCGGTCATCGGCGCAGGTTTTGCCAGCGGAACGCTCGAGCAATACAACCAGCTCAACAATCAGCCCGGGGCGCGCAAGCACCAATATTCCAACAACTGCGATTACCTGAATTTCCATCCTTATGGTTTGCTCGACAGTACTAATCCCAACTACACGCCCGAGGCATACACCTCCGCATTCACGACCGCGATGTATGGCGATGGGACGGTGAAAAAACCGTTTGTGATGACTGAATACAACCTGACGGATCTTGCCCATGTCTATCCCCTTGACCCAAATCCCAACCCGCGCGACGCTGCGGAGGCGATGGAAGTGGCCAATCGGCTGGATACAGCACGCGCTGCGTTTCTGAAGATGCCACATGTGCAGGAGCGATGTGCATGGATTTACTATTATCGCTTGATTGCTGGCGACACGAAGCAGCGCGGCGCGATCTATTATCCGCCGCCGGATGGCAAGAGCGCGTATGTGCCGCTGACGCCTCTATACGACATGTTCAAGCACTGGGCGACCGGTTCGTCCATTGCGCCGACGCCAAAAACCGCCAAAGGCGCGCTGAATCTGGGCAAAAAGTTGCCCATCAATGCAATTGCCGTGCAGAAGAACGGGATGACGCTGGTTGTGACCGACGACGGCGTGCGGCGTTATGACACAAAGGGGAAACTCGATCCCACTTATGGTGTCAACGGATTTGTCCGCCTGCTAATGGTCGGCTCGTGCGCAGCGCTGCAAGGCGACGGCAATTTGATCGTCGCGGGCAGCCAGGCGGACGACACGCCAAAGACGGGTGCGTATCATCTGGTTGTCGCGCGACTTTCCACATCGGGCAAAGTGGACAAAGGCTTTGCCACCCGCGGATATTTCTCGTTGGGAAATGGCTCGGGCACGAGAGCGCAAGGCATCGCCCTGCGCGCCGGCAAGATCGTGGTTGCAGGCGGCGGCGGAGTGACCAATGGCTTTCTGGTTCGTCTCGATCTGAACGGCGCGCTCGATCCAACATTTGCTGGCGGCGGGCTGACGACCGTCAAACACATCGGCATCTTCCGCGATCTGGCCGTCGCCAAAAGCGGGGCGATCACAACCCTCTCGCGGCCCTATAAGCTTGTTCCCGCGTCGCTGCTGCTGCGTTTCACGACAGATGGCGCACTCGACACGACATTTTCTGATGACGGCATCAGCGATCCGCAGCCGCTCGTCGGTGACGGCATGTTCGCCAACACCGACGGCAGCGTACTGCTGGTTGGTCACGACCCGCTGGCTAAAATGCAAATCCTCGCCCGCTACACCGCTCGCGGGGTTCTCGACACTTCATTTGGCGTCAAAGGGATTCAAACACTCGGCGCGAAAAACTACATCCGCACCACTCCCATCGAGGCCGCGGACGGCTCGCGATATCTCTATGGCTCCGTCGCCGCGACGCTTACGTCCGACACCAAGCACATTTTCGTCTCAAGGCTGCTGCCCAGCGGTCAGTTCGATCCGAATTTCGGCACAAAGGGCGCGTTGACGCTGACTTCAACCAACATCCAGGATCTCCCCTTCGCCGCAGCCGTGAATCCCACCGGCCTGCTCACCATTGCCGCGGGGGCGTTTACGCAGGTAGACAATGGGGGGATGACGGAAGAACTGTTTGCATTCTGACGAGCTTATTTCACCAGCGCCGCAAGCTTCTTGAGCAGCGGCGCGATCAGTCCGCCGTTGGTCGGCTTTTTGACGATCTTCAGCGACCATTTACCGTTCGTCTTTCGCTCGAATTCGACATGTGTCTGCAACGCCAACAGCAACCCCGCGCTCAAAAGCGTCGCGGTGATCGGCTCGATGATAAGCTGCTTTGCCGATGGGTTGGTGAGCAAAGCCTTAATCCGATTGGCAAATTCCGGATCTTCCGCCATCAGGCACAACGCCAGCCGCGCCGCTTCGCCATCTTCCGGTTCAACGGCAGCATCCGAATCCGCCAACTCCAGCACCGCGTCACGATTCTCGGCATCCGGTATTTTCGCCTCTTCGCCTTTGGTGATCTGCCACAGCAATTGAATCGCATGGGTGTCAGAAAGTTTCTGAATCGTGTCGATGATGTTGTTATCCGGCATCATGATCTCCTTGATCGATGTTCATTTTTCAGCTTTCGGCTCCGGCAACGCCCCAAGCTCATCCGCGGGCCAGAGGGCGCGGTGGGCGGGATCGGTGATCACTTGGCCGAGAAACTGTCGTATGGTTTCAACAGCTTGGGGATTTTGGTCCTTGATAAATCCTCGCACCGCTTTCACTAACCAACCCGTTGCGGCAATTGGATCACCACGTTGAATGCACAGTAATCCAATTGCCATGCATGACTGTGCCGCGCCGTGAGTGTTGTTGTGCTTTTCTTCAATGGTCAGAGACATGAGATACCGCTTTTCGGCCAGATCGAAGTTATGTTGATTCTGGGCGATAATGCCAAGCTGATGATAGGTGCTGGCTGTTTCGTGCTCGTTGCGAAGCTTTTTCTTAATAGCGAGAGACTTGAGATACCAGATTTCAGCTTGATCGAAATCGCGTCGCTCTTGGGCGAGCCTGCCAAGCTGGTGATAGGTGAAGGCCGCGCCATGCTCGTTGCGAAGCTTTTCCTTAATAGCGAGAGACTTGAGATACCAGATTTCAGCTTTATCAAAGTCGTGTCGCTCTTGGGCTAGCCTGCCAAGCTGATGGTAGGTGATGGCCCTGCCGTGCTCGTTGCGAAGCTTTTCCTCAATAGCGAGAGACTTGAGATACCACATTTCAGCCTGATCGAAGTTGCGTCGCTCTTGGGCGATCATGCCAAGTTGGTGGTAGGTGCTGGCCGCCCCCTGTTTGTTACCGTGCTTTTCACTGATTGTCAGAGACTTGAGATACCACATTTCAGCCTGATCGAAGTCGCGTTGCTCTTCGGCGATCGTGCCAAGCTGGTGGTAAGGAGCTGCGGCTCGCTCTTGATAGGCTGAAGTCAAAAGGTGATCAGCAAGTCGCTGAAAAAGTGCCTTTGCATCTTCCCTTCGTTGTGTATTCTGGGCATAGGCTCCAAGTGATTGAACGAGGGCAGCAAAATCTGTCTCCATTTTCTCAACGATGGCCATGTCGAGGGCGGCGCGGAAATTGGCCTCGTGAAGAAAAAAGACATCTCGCTGCTCGTGTAATTCTTTTGGAGTAAAGTGGTTGGCGAGGCTTCCCATTGTATCGACAAAGGCTCGTCTCCATGCCTTACACCTCAATTCTGAGACTGCAGGCAGAACTGTTGATCGCAAATGACGAGTCAGTGCGGGGTGAAGATGATAGATGGCTTGTCTTCGCTCGTACAACAGCCCCGCAGTGACCAACGCGCGACAGAAACGATCTATCTGTCCTCGGTCAACTTTGGGTTCTGTGACCTGTTTGGACATGTATTCCAGAAAATTCGCATCAATGAAACGTTCATGGAGTGCAAGCGGAACCAGCAATGGTTTAAGGTCGGCCGGCAGACGATCTTCAACAAACTTCAACGTGGCAGCGGTTCGGTCATCGACAGCGATGCCATTATCGATCAATGCTTTTGCAACCTGCGTTGCTGTGGAACCCTCCAGCTCAGGTAAGACAACGCGCATCAGCAGCGGATGACCTTCGAGCAGATCAAGCAGCTTCGTCAGATTCTCGTCTTTACGATCAACTTTCAGCCCGAGCGTACGGGCGATTAGATCACAAAACTCCCATCGCTCCTCACCGTGCAAACCGCCAAGCTCGATTTTGCGGCGAAGGGACGTGGGAAGCCATGATTCTTCGTCACTGCGGCTGGTGACGATGACTTTGCTCTTGCCGTCTCGGATTTTGGTCAGGAGATTTTTGAGAAGTTGCAGGTCTTCCGGCTTCAGTAGCGGTGAGACACCGGCATCCACATTGCCGCTGGCAGATTCGAAGTTGTCCCAGATCAGCAGGATGCGGTGTTGGGTGAGTCTACGGGCGAGCAATTCGAGTTTTGCCTCAATGGGCTGGGTCTTGAACTCCGGCGGGAAAAAGAGAGTGGCGATTTGGTCGATGACAAACTCGGCAGAGTGAATGTCGTCAAACGAGAACCAAAGGCAGGCTTCAAGGCCGTTGGTTTTCGCCAGCCAATCGGCAAAGCCACGGGCAAGAGTTGTCTTGCCCATGCCGCCAAGGCCATGAATGAGCAGGACGGGCGCAGGCGCGAGCAAACCTCGTTCCAGTTGGAGGATGGCGCTGTCACGACCCACAAAACCATATTCGATTTGATCCAGGCGTGCTTCTGAAGGGAGAAGCGACTTGCGAGGCTCAGAAATCGAGGTCTTTCCGTCGACGGGCTTGGCAAATGTAAAATCGAACGGCTGCTGCTGATACAGGACCGGCACGAGCCAATCATCCAGTGGATATTTTCCAACCGCACAAATGCGGCCGTTGTCGGCCAGCATGGCGCGGCGTCCATCGCGCGTCGCAGAGGTGAAGCTGCCGGTGCGGAAAAGCGTCTCATAGAAGGCGGGCAGGAAACGCTGGGCGCCGGTGACGTAAAGTGAATAGGCCATCGCCACGACCGATCGCACGCCGGCATGGATGAGTGAAGAAGCCACGGAGGCGAAAGCGGATTGGGCTTTGCCGTCGAGCATTGCCGACTGGCAGGCATTCAGCACAACTGCGGGGAGGTTGTGCGTGCGCAGGAGCTGATCGAGCTTGGTGGCTGGAATGAGGTCTTTTGAGCCATCGGCATTTTCAAAGACCAGGCAGCCCTGGGGGCCATTGAACGTATACGGCGATCCTGTGCTGCCGGGCGGAGCGCCGCCGCCTTCATCCAGAACGCCGTAGGCGCCGTGGCCATCGAAGTGAAGCACATGAAAGTAACCGGGCTTTTCCTTCAGGACCCGATCGAGTTGTTCAAACGTAGGCGGCCGAAGCACAGTGACCTCTGCGGGCAGGTCGCTGGCGTGGACGAGATCGACCAGGGAGCGCGAGATTGAACGATAACCGACATCTTGATCACCATCAGGTCGGCAGGTGACCAGCAGGATGTTGACCCGATCACGCGGAAGGGTATCGGGGAGTTTGGGCGGATCATCCAGATCCTTCGTCAGCTTGCGCTCGATGTCGCAATGCTGGGCGATAAACTGCTTCTTTGGATCGTAGAGCGCCTCCCACGGCCAACTGAGCACCTGCGGATCGTCGGAACTGATAAGAAGACGAAATTGATCCAGGCCGGGTTTAACGGCATCTTTATAAAAGTCACGAGCATCGCCGGAATGAAACAGCGCTTTGAACGCGGCCTCTCCCCAGGCTTGCAGCGCGGCGATGGCACGGTTGGCCTGATCGGTGCGCGGGTGGAAAGGGTAATCGAGAAATTCTTCCAGCAGCCAGCGAAGCTCGCCCGTGAGCTTTTCGCCGGCTGAGCCTGGGACATCAAATTCATTGGGCGGCACGATCTTTCCGCCTGCGGGCACGGATTTGTGATCTGGCAGGAAACGCACGACGTTGAAAGTCCCGTCGGCACGATGTTCAATAACAAGTTGAGTCATCCCCGCATCCAAGTATATCTATGGATAGTTGCGATCTCAAAATATGGCTGCGGACATGACAGAGAAGAACCACGGTTCATATTTCCCTTGAGAAATGCTCGAAAATCACGTAAAGATCGGGCATCAGATTCCCCTTGGGAGAGGAGAACGCGTGCGTGGATTTTGCGCTGGCTGGCTGTTGGCAATTGCATTCGTTGCGGCTTCACCGGCATTGGCGGTGTCGGTTACGGGCGTTGGGAGATTTTCTTTCAGCGCGCCGGCATCGACCGCGACCGAGTTGTCGGGGATTTCTTATATTTCCGGCAACGATTATTACGCGATCTCCGATCAAATCTCGCAGCTTTATACGCTGCACATCTCGCTGAACACCTCGACCGGCGCGATCAATACATTTGGCATCGACGCATCGACATTGCAATTTCGCAATAGCGCGGGAACGGCTTACAGCAGTTCGGGCTTTGACGCTGAAGGCGTGGCGTTTAATCCGACGAACAACACAGTGCTGGTCGCGAGTGAAAATCTGTCGAACAACGGGCCGAAGATTCGCATCCATGATCTGACCACCGGCAACGAGACTGGTCACATCGACACCACGACCGCGGGCGATTTGGGCATTTACGTTAAGTGCCGCGATAACCTCGCGTGGGAATCGATGACCCGGCAACCCGGGACAGGCACGCTGTGGACCGCGAACCAGGAAGCCACGACGTCTGACGGGGCGACATCCACGCTGTCGCAAGGCGGGGCGATCCGTCTCCAGCGCATGAACTCCGCGGGGGCGCCGGCGGGGCAGTATGCGTATCGACTGGACGGAAATACCGATTCGCAATGGAGCAGTCTCAGCATCTCATGCGTATCGGATTTGCTCGCGCTGCCCAACGGCGAATTGGTTGCGCTGGAACGGGCAACCGGATCGGGTCGCCCCGGCGGTTTTGCGAGTGACATGCGCGTCCGCCTGTACGGCGTGGGTTTTTCGTCCGCGACCGATTTGCAGGGCGGCTCGCTGGTCAATCCGGTGTATGCGACCAAGACGCTGCTGTGGCAACAATATTTCGATGCTTCAGATAACAACCAGTTTGAAGGAATCACACTGGGGCCGAAGCTGGCCAACGGAGACAGCTCGATCCTGATGATCGCGGATAACAGCGCAGGGACAACGCATACCTTATACGCGCTGCGAGCGACGGGCGTTCCTGAGCCGGTATGCGGCGCGCTGATGTTGCTGATGCCGGGGCTGGGAGGCCGGTGGCGCTTTGGCAGAAGAGAATCGAAGGCTTTGTGAAATGCTCTTTGGTGACACGGGCCTCTGGCCCGTGCGACTGAGCGTATCTTTAGAGCACCACTTATTGCCAATGACCATAGCGCTCTGCATGGGCCGGAGGCCCATGTCACGATATAGATTTTCAATAGAGCCGGATCGAAACATTTTTAAGATGTCATCCTCGAGTTGCGAATCTCGGCGCTGCCGATCGCGCCGCCTTTTTCGAATGTCGAAGCGTACATTTCCCAAGGATGGAAAAGGCTTCATAGCGATCGATGTGCTGCGCACCAGGTCGGATTTCAGTTGGACCGCGGACGGATTTGGTCGGATTCTGATCTGATGTGGCGGGGCAACAGGACGAAGATAATAGCCGGTTTCCCGGCATTTTCGGGGCATATTGGCTCCCGATGAATTGGCGACAAAACAAACCCAAGATGCCGTCGAACAAGTTTCTGTAAAAATGTTCCGCGTGGAACATTTTTTGTCAGCATGGTAGTTCAACCCTATGAAAATCGACTCCATCGACTTTTTCTATCTTCGCATGCCGGTCGTCAAAGATATCGGCGATGGTAGCCAGGACGCGCTGCTCGTGCGGGTGCGGGCGGGCGAGCACACAGGCTGGGGCGAGTGCGAAGCGTCGCCGCTGGTGTCGATCGCAGCCTATGTTTGCCCGATGTCGCACTCGGCGTGTAAGCCCGTGCGGGATAGTGTGTTGGGAGAATCGATCAACAGCCCCGCGGACATCTCGCAGCTGGCAGCGCGAGTGCGGGCCAATGGCTTGGATATCGCGCAGACGGCTCATACGCTCAGCGGGATCGAGATTGCGCTGTGGGATCTGCTGGGCAAGGCTCGCGGCGAACCTGTGTGGCGGCTGCTGGGCTACGAGAAGGCGTATCCGAAGCGGCCGTATGCGTCGCAACTCTTCGGCGATACACCCGCCGAGACGTTCGAAAAAGGGCGTGCGTCGCGCGCCGCGGGGTTCTCTGCGGTCAAGTTCGGGTGGGGTGTTTATGGCACAACCACCACCACCGCCGATTGCGATCAGGTGGCCGCAGCGCGGGAAGGAATCGGCGCCGATGCTGATCTGCTCGTCGATGCCGGAACGATCTGGGGTGATGATGTCAAACGAGCGGCCGCACGCCTGGATGCGCTGGAAGAATTTGGCGCACGCTGGCTTGAAGAGCCCTTCGTCAGCGGCGCGCTCGGCGCTTATCGTGACCTCTCTGCACGGACTCGCAACGTCAAACTTGCTGCGGGTGAAGGGGCGCAGGACGTTCACATGGCCACGAATCTGATCGAATTCGGCAAGATCGGCTATGTGCAGATCGACACCGGCCGCATCGGCGGGATCGGCGCCGCTAAAACAGTTGCAGATTATGCCGCGGCGCATGGTGTGATGTTTGTGAACCATACCTTCACGACGCATTTGGCGCTATCCGCATCGCTCCAACCCTTTGTCGGCGTCGCGGATGCTGAAATATGTGAGTATCCGGTAGAAGCCAGCGCACTGGCGACTTCGCTCAGCAAACAGAAGCTCAATCGGTCATCCGATGGCTTCGTATCAGTGCCGGATGCACCGGGGCTGGGGATCGAGCCCGATTTGGATGCGATTCAGAAGTATCTGGTCGATGTTGAGATTCAAGTGGACGGCAAAACGCTTTATCGCACACCGCAGGTACGGAGTTAAGCATGCAGATCATCGCACTGGGTGGCGGCGGATTCTCGATGGATCCGGAGAATCCGCGGCTCGATCGATACATCCTTTCGCAAGCCCGCAACAAGCGTCCTAAGGTCTGTTTTGTGCCGACGGCGACGGGGGATTCCGAGCGGTATTGCCTGAACTTTTATGCGACGTTTGCCAGGCATGATTGTGTGCCGGCACATCTGACACTGTTTCAACGATCGATCACTGATTTGCGATCGTTCATATTGAGCCAGGACGTGATCTATGTCGGAGGAGGGAACACAGCGAATTTGCTGGCGGTGTGGCGCGTGCATGGACTCGACAAAATCCTCCGAGAGGCAGCGGAGCAGGGCGTGGTGATGTGCGGCATCAGCGCGGGATCACTCTGCTGGTTTGAGTGCGGCGTGACCGATTCGTTCGGCCCAAAGCTGGCGCGGCTCGACGATGGGCTGGGGTTTCTGAAAGGAAGCAATTGCCCGCATTATGACGGCGAGATTCAGCGGCGACCATCTTATCAGCAATTCGTATCTGAAGGCTTACCTGGTGGTTTGGCCGCAGATGATGGATGTGGGTTGCATTTCATTGGTGGCAAACTTCATCGAGTCGTCAGTTCTTGTCCCACGGCGCGGGCGTATCAAGTGGAGTTGCAGGGCGGAAAAATTGTTGAGACGCCGCTGCATGCGGACTATTTGGACTGAACTGGAATCTCCTCGTAGCAAGAGCCTCTTGCCCTTGCAGTCGCGCACGGGCGAGACGCCGCTACCGCGGTTCGAATCGACGTGGATCAAACGATTGAGCGTCCGCCGTCGAGCCGAATGATTTGCCCCGTAATATACGAGCCTGCCGTTGCGAGGAAATGAACCAGGTTGGCAACGTCCTGCGGCGTTCCCGCACGAGCGAGCGGCACGCGCTTGAGATACTGAGCCTTTTGTTCATCTGGAAAATCTTTCGGCCATTCAACCACGCCCGGTGCGATGCCATTGACAGTCACTTCCGGTGAAAGCTCTCGTGCCAGCCCCAGCGTGAGATTCGCCAGTGCTGCTTTGCTCGTGCAATAGGCGAGATATTCCGGCCATGGTTTTTCGGCCAGGAGATCGACCATGTTGATGACGTGTCCATTTGAAGAGCGCAAAAGTGTCTCGAATTTTTTGCAGAGCAGCAGGGGAGTTTCAACGTGGATCGCCATCAGTTTTTGAATCAGCGATTCATCCGTCTGCTGGAGCCTTGCGGGCAGATAAGAAGAGGCGTTGTTGACCAGAACATCCAATCGCGGCCAATCCCAGGATTCGGCGATTTGCTCGGATGCTGCAACCGAATTGGTCAGATCCGCGCGAATCGCCAGCGTGCGGCAGCCGTATTGCGTTTCGAGGCTTGCGAGCAGTTCTTCGGCCTCGTTTGCACTTGTGAGAAACGTGATGGCGACATCAAATCCGCTCGCGGCCAGTTTTTCGACGATGGCTCGGCCGACGCGTTTAGCGCCGCCAGTGACCAATGCAACGGGTCGCTCATTTTGCATGGATAAACCATATCCCAAATGTTTAGGGCTTGACAGACGGGTCGCGCAGATGCATGTTGCCCGCGTAATGACCTTCTGGCGAAGGAACCGTATTTAATGGTCAAAATTCACATAAACATCATCCGCACTTGGCAGCCATCGCCGCGTTATCGCGCTAAGCTGGCCCGCATGAGTGCATGGGAACCGCGTGGAGGAAGTTGAGTTTCACTTCCGAAAAGACTGCAAACCACCACGCGGTTCAATAAGAGCCGCGTGGTTTTTTTATGTAGCAGGATATGACCGAGACCAACACAACTTCATCCGCACCGCCAGCCTTGCCGCAGGCACTGCGCGCTCGTGCGGACGGCCAATTGACTGGCCAGAACGTCGTCGCGTGGGCGGAATTCGATCTTGATCTGAGCAACAAATATCGCCAGCAATTCGTCGTGCTGACGGAGTCCAATGTCGTCGTCCTCGCAGCCGAAGGAACGAAGTCGATCCCAATTCGTAACGTGGACGAAGCAAAAATCATCGAAGGCTTGGGTGTGGATAGCGTGCGCCTGATTGTGCATGGATCCCTGGTTGTGGAGATGCGCTATTCGCGTCGGTTGCGGCGGGATATGGCGCGCTTCCAGCGAAAGCTGGAACGTCGCCGCCCACGGAAAGAAGGCGAGAACGAACTGCCGCCAGAATGGCTGGAAACCGTCGAAAAACGGGAAGAGCAAAAGGAGCATTGCCCTAAATGTGGCGAAGCGATTCCCGATTACGCCGAAGGCGTCTGCCCGCGATGCCTTCACCAGCGCAAAATTCTCTGGCGATTGCTGGATGTCACCAAGCCTTACCAGCATCGCGTAAGGCTGGCGCTTGTCCTGACGATTTTGTGGTCGTTGCTTTCGGCGCTGCCAACACTGGGGTTCAAGTTCTTAATCGATATGGCCATTTTCCCGACGTCGCCGGTCGTTGACGCCACTCGATTGGCTCGGCTGGTGGGAATTGGATTTGCCCTCCTGATGCTGATCGCGCTGATCGAATTCTGCAATGGCTGGCGGCTTCGGGTGCTGTCGATGATCGGAACGCAGGTGACGACCGATCTGCGGCATAAGGTTTATGCGCATCTGCATGAGCTGTCATTGCGGTTCTTCGCCAAGCGTCGGACGGGCTCGCTGATCACTCGCGTGACCAATGACACCGATCGGTTGTGGGATTTCATCGTCTTTGGTTCGGTCGATCTGGTGCGCGATGTGGCGATGATCCTGATTTTTGCCTCGATCATGTTCTGGATGAGCTGGAAGCTGGCGCTGGTTGCGCTGCTTCCATTGCCGCCGCTGGCGGTGCTGACTTACAAGCGCGGCATGAAGATGCAAGCGCTGTTTGGCCGCCTGTGGACTTACTGGAGCCGCCTGACTGCGGTCGTCGGTGATGCGCTGCCGGGCGTGCGGGTGGTGAAGGCTTTTGCCAATGAAGACCGAGAGGTGAAGCGCTTCAATGATCGGAGTGAAGAGTATGCGGACAAGGAACGTGAGATTCACGTCATCTGGTCGGCGCTCAATCCGGTCGTGAGCGGCTTGATGCGCGCCGGCGGGCTGATGGTGTGGGTGATTGGCGGTTTTCTGGTGATTCGCCAGTACGATCAGAAAATCACTTACGGCACATTGGTCGCGATTGGCAGTTATGTTTGGCAGTTCTATCAACCGATCATGGAACTGGCCAACAGCAACCGAATGGTCACCCGGGCTGCCACCAGCGCGCAGCGTATTTTCGAGGTGCTCGATACACCGCCAGAAATTTATTCGCGCGCCAATGCGGTAACGAAACCAAAACTCGACGGCATGGTGGAGTTTCGCAATGTCAGCTTCAGCTACGAAGGTTCACAGCCGGCGCTGCGGGAGATTTCGCTGAGCGTCGAGCCGGGGCAAATGATCGGGCTATGCGGGCCAAGCGGCGCGGGCAAGAGCACATTCGTGAATCTGCTCTGCCGTTTTTATGACGTGACCGACGGGCAGATTTTGCTCGATGGCGCTGATATTCGCGATTACGACGTGCGCTGGCTGCGGCGGCAGATTGGGATGGTGTTGCAGGAGCCGTATCTGTTTCACGGCACGATTGCCGACAACATCCGCTACGGCAACCCCGCGGCCACCGAAAGAGAGATTATTACTGCGGCAAAAGCAGCCAATGCGCATGATTTTGTTGTGGGTTTTCCGGATGGCTACGATACGATGGTCGGCGAACGCGGGCAGAGTTTGTCGGGCGGCGAGCGACAACGCATCAGCATCGCCCGGGCGATCCTGCACAATCCGCGGCTGCTGATTCTGGATGAAGCCACGTCGTCGGTAGACACGGAAACGGAGAAGCAAATTCAGCAAGCGCTGGATCGCCTCGTGGAAGGACGTACGACGTTTGCGATCGCGCATCGTCTTTCCACACTTCAGGCAGCGGATCGCCTGGTCGTTTTAGAAAAGGGCCGCGTTGTTGAGCAAGGTTTGCATACCGATCTCGTAGACAAGCCGGACGGCGTGTATGCAAAATTGCATCGCACGCAGATGGAAATGAGTTCGCTTGTAGCGATCAGGTAAGTAAACATGTAAGTGCGTTAATACGCGATTTTTGCACTATTACGCATTGATGTCATGACGCACTCACTGAAGGTTCCGATAAAGCTTGAGCCGTCAAAGACGGAACCGCCGGAATTATTGCCCCGGAAAATAAAAGATTGTTTTCCGCGGTTTTAGGAAAGAAGCAAAACAGATGCGGCGTCTTGCCGCTTTAGAGTCAGGAAGACTCTGTTTGGAGTTTGATATGTGTACAGATCAGGAATCAAGGAAGACCAACGACCTGGGCTTGCGAATTGAGCCGGTGGACAACTGGCATTCGCAATGGGCCAGTGTCCTGGCCGCCATCGAGGCCGCGGGGCAGCGCGAGGCGCTGCTGGTCGATCTCGACGGCTGGCTTTCGGCCCGGCAGGTGCTGCTTGTGGCCTTCAACGAGGCTCAGGTTGCGGGACATATTTGTTTTCGCGTGATGCCCATCAGCGACGATGCCGGCAATGTGATCGTTCAAGCGCGTCTCGATGCGTTCGGCATTAAGCCGGGTTTTGAGACTCTTGAAATCGGCCAAGCGCTGAAACGTGCCGCGCAGGAGCGCGCTGAATCGCTCAAGTGCAGCCGGTTTGTGGGCTTCAACGCATGAATGTGAAAGCATAAAGGCACGAAGCATCAGATGGATGTCTTGGTGTTTCGTGCCTCCCTGTTTCTCAATTCTGCTCTTCTTGTCACGCCGCCCAAAATCGCGGAGACTATCCTTACAAGAGAAAATGCTATGACCGCGACCAAGGAACATCTCCAGCACATGTTTGATTTCGTTCAATGGGGAGACAACGAACTGCTTGCTGCGGCGCGGATGGTGCCCGACGAAGGCTACTATCGCGAACAGGGCATCAGCATCGGCTCAATTCACAAGCTGCTGGTTCACGAAATGGCGGCACAGTGGATTTGGCTGTCTCGCTGGCGCGGCGAGAACCCGACCCGCCTGGAAAATCACGAAGATTATCCAACGCGCGATTCGGTGCTGCTTCGCTGGCCGCTGGTGCATTCAGCGATCAACGATTTCATGGGAACGCAAACACCCAAGTCGCTGGCGCGCGACGTGCAATATCGCAATATCAAAGGCGAACTCTTCTCGCTGCCGTTAGGCGATCTGATGCAGCACGTGATTGACCACGCGACTTATCATCGCGGGCAGATCAACACGATGATCAAGCACGCGGGCGGGCATCCGGCCAACGTTTCTTACCAGCTTTATTCGCTGCAACGCCGGCGGCCGCAATGAGTCTCGCAACCGACACATTTGAACTGGTTGAAGACGAGCAGAAGAAGCTGACGCTGCGCCGTCCTGGCCAGGATGATGTCGCCGATGTTCGCATTCGCCGCAGTTTCCCCTGGAGCAAGCCCAGCGATTTTGTCAGTATTCGCAGCAGCGAAGGCAAGGAACTGCTGCTGATCGAAGATTTGCAACAGGTCGAATCATCCACTCGTTCAAAGATCGAGCAGTGGCTGGCCACGCATAGCTTCATCCCAAGAATTACTCGCATCAACGATGTGGACGTACGTTTCGGCTATCAGCAATGGCGTGTCCAAACCGACCGCGGGCCTGCCGAGTTTCGTGTTCAGGAACGGGAAGACATTCGTTTTCTTCACGATGGCCGCTTCAGTGTGAAGGACGCGGATGGGAATGTTTATGAACTTACCCGTTTGGATCAGCTCGATAACCACAGTCGGCGGGCTTTAGAGCCGCTGCTGTGATGACCTGCCCTGAAAATCCGGAATTTCGTGTTTTGTAAGGTGTCTGGCAACGGCGCGCGCCAAGGCTTGCCAAGATTCCGAATATCCATATACTGGGCGATTCGCACAATTTTGAGCAGACGGAGAGCAAGCAATGTCGGTGAAGTTAAGATTGAAAAGCATGGGCCGCACGCACAAGCGGTTTTTCCGGTTAAATGCGATCGAATCCCGGGCTCCGCGCGATGGACGGGTGATCGAGGAATTGGGCCACTACAACCCCCAGGAGAAGGACAAGGACAAGCAGTTTGTGGCCAAGCTTGATCGCTGCAAGTACTGGCTGGATAACGGCGCAGTGCCTTCAGAGACAGTTTCTTCGCTGCTCAAGAAGAGTGGTGTCGAGCACAAGCAACTGCGTTTGCCCAGGCCTGGCAAGCCCAAGGCCGCACCAGCGCCGGCTGCGGCTGCGGAGAAGAAGGAAGAGGCTCCCAGCGCATAGTCATTTAGCCCCACGCATGCGTGGGGCTATTTGGATGGTGCCATGAGTCTCCGAATTGACATCCTGACGCTGTTCCCCGAGATGTTCGCCCCGATTCTGGGCACGAGCATTCCGAAGCGGGCCGCGGAAAAAGGGCTGGTGGAATACCGGCTCACGAATATTCGGGATTTTGCCACTGACGCGCATAAGTCGGTGGATGACAAGCCCTTCGGCGGCGGACCTGGCATGGTGATGATGTGCCAGACCTTATTTGATGCCGTCGATTTTGCCGAAAAACAGGACAATCGCCCCGCGACGCGTATCGTGTTGACCCCACAGGGCAGGTTGTTCGATCAAGATATGGCCGCGGAGCTGGCGTCGAAGGATAGATTGCTCCTCATCGCAGGCCACTATGAAGGGTTGGACGAGCGGATCATCGATGGACTGAAGCCGCTCGAACTGAGCATCGGCGACTACGTATTAAGCGGCGGCGAGTTGCCCGCGATGGTCGTGATTGATGCGGTCGTGCGTCTGCTTCCGGGAGCACTCGGAGCCGAGCACGGCGCGGTGGACGAGACATTTGCAGAAGGATTGCTGGAATACCCCCAGTACACCCGCCCGCGTGAGTTTCGCGGAATGAGTGTGCCGGATGTCCTTCTCAGCGGAAATCACGCCGCGATCGCCAAGTGGCGTGCGGAGCAGCGACAGAAGCGTACGCAGGAACGCAGGCCAGATTTGTGGCAACAGTACCTGCAAAGGAAGTCACCATGACGAACAAAATTCTCCAATACGTTGAACAGAATTACCTGAAGAAGGATGTCCCCCAGTTCGCCGTGGGCGACACTGTAGATGTGCACACCCGCATCATCGAAGGCGAAAAAGAACGCATCCAGGTCTTCGCCGGCACGGTCATCATGAAGAAGGGCGCCGGCATCAACGAAACCTTCACCGTTCGCCGTATCGTGAATAACGAAGGCGTCGAGCGAATCTTCCCGATCCATTCCCCGTTTATCGCAAAAGTTGTCGTGAAGCGCAGCGGCGAAACCCGCCGTGCCAAGCTGTTCTATCTGCGCCAGCGCGTCGGCAAGGCCGTCCGCCTCACAGAGCAGCGCAAGGTGGCTGCCACCGGAACACCGGCGCCAGCCAAGGAAGAAAGCAAGGAGCTTGTCGGCGCAACAGGCTGAACTGGCTGATCAAAACCAGAATTGTACGGAGCACAAAGCCCACGGATTGCAATCCGTGGGCTTTTTTGTTGTACTCGATTCAACGTAATTGTCTTGAAGGTTGTCCATTGCAAGTTTAATCTCCCGGCATGATCAAGTTCCTGGAAAAGTTCAGGACGATCTTTCGCTCGACGCCAGCGACCGATCCGCTTGGCGAGCGCGGCGAGAATCTTGCTGCAAAGTATCTTCGGAACCAGGGATACAAAATCCTGGAACGCAATTTCCGTACGCCTATCGGCGAGATCGACATCATTGCCCGCGACGGCAAAACGCTGGTTTTCGTTGAGGTTAAATCTCGCGTTTACGACGACCCGACACCCGAAGAACAGGTCAACAACGCCAAGCAGCATCAGATCACCAAAGCCGCGCACATGTATCTGAAGCGATTTGGCATCCCCCAGCCTCCGGCTCGTTTCGATGTGGTTGCAGTCGTCTGGCCGGCCCGCCAACCGCCGATTATCCGGCATACGATTGAAGCATTTGAAGCGACGTTCTGAGATTCTGAGTTAGTGAACCGCGGCGAGTTTTTCGAGGACGGTGAAGAGCGCTTGCGTGCCGTCTTTGCCATGCCCCGCAGCCTGTGCGGCGGAGAAAAGCTGATGAACGAGGCTGGCCGCGGGGAGCGATGTGTTGGAATCTTCCGACGCCTGCATCAGCAATCGCATATCTTTCTGGACCAGATTGATTGTAAAGCCCGGCCGAAAATCACCCGCAAGCATTCGCGGGCCCAGATTGGAAAGCTGCCACGAGGCGGCGGCGCCACCAGCGACGGCCTGCAAGGTCTTTTCCGGATCGAGGCCATTTTTCCGGGCGAAAACCATCGCCTCAGAAACGCCCATCAGCGTTACGCAGACGAGGACCTGATTGACGAGCTTGGTCAACTGGCCATATCCGGACGGCCCACAATGAATGATTGTTTTGCCGAGGTGTTTCAGCAGCGGTTCAATTTTGCTGAATGCTTTCTTTTCACCGCCGACCATGATCGCCAGCGTGGCGTTGCGCGCTCCCACATCACCGCCACTGATTGGTGCGTCGAGCAGGCTTGCACCTTTGGCGTGTAACTGCTTGGCCATCTCGCGCGTTGCTGAAGGGGAAATCGTGCTGTGATCAACGACAATCAAACCCCGCTTCGTACCATGAATGACGCCGCGTTCGCCCATCAGCACTTCCTGCACATCCGGCGTATCGGTTACGCAGAGGAAGACCACTTCCGCATGCCGCGCGGCTTCTGCGGGAGATTCGACGAGGGTGGCGCCGCGTTTCACCAGGTCGTTGGCTTTGCTTCGCGTGCGTGAATAAACCGTCATCGGATGTCCCGCGGCCAGAAGATGGCCAGCCATGGGGGCGCCCATGATTCCGAGTCCGATGAATGCAATTGGAGGCAATGCCTGGGATCGTTTGCTCATCTACTGCCGCCCGCCAGGAGAACAACGAGCATGATGAGAATCGCAAGAAGAGAAGCCCCTTGAGCGCAAAGCAGCGTGACGACAAGCGGATGCTTCCAGATCGTCGGTCCGCCCATCGGTTGAGGATCGATGTCAACCGTGCGCGCCGTTTTTTCGATGTCAGCGATATTATCGATGTTGACGCTTCGACGGGCGTGAATCGGAGCCTCGCCGGCACGGACGAGCTTAAGATCTTCCAGCATCTCTTCCGTGCCGTGGTATCGATCGTCGCGGTTCTTGGCCATCGACAGTTCGATGATCTCACCAATGCCGGCGCTAAGGGCGGTGTTGATGTGATCAGGGGGCGTCAGCGGCTGTTTCAGATGCTTGTGCATCACCGCGCTGGGAGTGTCGCCATCGTATGGCGGCCGGCCGGTAACAAGGTGATACAGCGTAGCACCCAGTGAATAAATGTCAGCCCTGAAGTCGATGTCCACATCCCCGCGAATCTGCTCCGGGCTGATGTAATAGGGCGTACCGTATGCCTTGCCTGCTTCAGATTCGGCTGCGTGCTTGTCGTCGGTGGCACGGGCCAGGCCCAGGTCGGTCAGTTTGGCCACGGCCTGGGGCGTCAGAATAATGTTTTTGGGCTTAACGTCTCGGTGAATCAAGCCGCGCTTGTGGGCATGGGCCAGGGCTTCGCAAATCTGGATGGTGATGTCCAACGCCTCATTTTCGCTGAAGGTGCGGCCTTCGCCTACGGGCGGCGGCTGCATGATGTCATAAAGCGTCTTGCCCTCGATATATTCCATTACGAAGAAGTGCCGGTTCTCGGGGGTGGTGCCGACGTCGATCGCCTGCACGATGTTGTTATGTGCCAACTTGGCCGCGGCCCGGCCTTCCTTGTGGAACCGCTCGACGAAATCGACTTTTTCGCTGTCCTTCGCCGGCAGGACTTTGATCGCGACAATTCGATCGAGCGAATTTTGCCTGGCTTTGTAAACCGTGGCCATCGCTCCCTTGCCGATTTTGCTGATTAAGGTGTAACCCGGAATTTCGCCGCGCTTCTCGGAGAGGGCGCTGCGAATGCGTTTGGCCTGATTGACGGTGATAAAGCTGTTTTCGACCAGCAAATCGGCCAGCGAGCGTTGATTTGGATCTGAAGACTGCTTTTGCTGTTCGCGGCAGAACTCGATTTCGGTGCGGGTGGCAAGTCCCATGTCCACAACGGCTTTACCGACCTCAGTATCGAGGTTTGTGGAGAGGCCAAGGGCGTTGCTGTCAGAGCTAGACATTTCCAGTATTTACGAGTGCGACGTAATCTCGGTTCGCAAACTCTTGCTCTGTAGAATCCCGACCCCCAATAGCTTGTGTATACAGGCTAGAATTCCCCGAAGAGAGTGTCAAGGGTCTGATTTACATTTAACAGAGCCGGATTGACTCTCCTGTGAAGCCGGATAAAACTTGCCGAACCAACGGTGGCCGTAGCTCAGTTGGTAGAGCGCCAGGTTGTGGTCCTGGACGTCGCGGGTTCGAGTCCCGTCGGTCACCCTAGAGCGTGTTATGCACTTTCCCATGCCCCGCGATGGGCCGGAAAAGACCCAGATGCGAGGCGTCGAACCGACGTCTGTATCTGAACGATACAACGAGGTTCGACAACGACGCAGATGGGTCTTTTCCGGCCCACCGAAGGCGGCACAGAATCGACTCATCTGCGTTGTCGCAACCGCTCGAGGGGTCATTCAGACCCGGTTCTCGCGGTTGCTCCTAGCAGCTGAGTCGATTCCGTGCCGTCGCGGGGCATGGAAAAGTGCATAACACGCTCTAGGAAACGCGGAATGAGGAATGATGAATGCGGAATGCCGTCTAAACGGCGTTTTTGATTCATCGTTCATCATTCCGCGTTCATCGTTTCTGCCCATGCTTACCAAACGCATCATTCCCTGCCTGGACGTTGATCGCGGCCGTGTGGTCAAAGGGGTGAAGTTCTTTGACCATGTAGATGCCGGCGACCCGGTTGAACAGGCTCGGCGGTATCAGAACGATGGGGCAGACGAACTGGTTTTTTATGATATCTCCGCTTCGCACGAGGGCCGCGACATCATGGCGGAGTTGGTCCAGCATGTTGCGGAAAACGTCTTTATGCCGCTATGCGTCGGCGGCGGAATTCGCACGCTTGACGATGCCACGCGGTTGATTCAGGCGGGGGCCGAAAAAGTTTCGCTCAATTCAGCCGCAGTGAAGAATCCGAAGCTTATTAGCGAAGTCTCACGCAAATTCGGCGCTCAGGCCGCGGTACTGGGGTTGGACGCGAATAGAGTAACCAAAGACGGCGTTGAAGTATGGGAGGTCTTCGTCAACGGAGGGCGTGTTGGCACCGGCATCAAGGTGATGGATTGGGTTAAGCAGGCCGAGGAACTCGGCGCAGGCGAGATCGTGCTGAACGTCATGAATGCCGACGGCACCAAGCAAGGCTACGACCTGGAAATGACCGCGGCCGTGAGTGATGCGGTGAAAATCCCAGTCGTGGCCAGCGGCGGGGCCGGAAGCCCGCAGGATATTTACGATGTGCTGACCACTGGGCATGCCGATGCAGCTTTGGCTGCGAGCATCTTTCACTTCGGGCAACATCCCGTGCCGAAAGTAAAACAGTATCTGAACGACCGCGGTGTGCCGGTGCGCATGAAATGACCGAGCCCTCGTCCATCTCCTCTGAACCCGAAATCGGCGATCATCGCGAACTGCTTCGCCGCGTAACTGAATATTCCTTCGATCCTCCTGATGCTCGCGAGACATTCGAAGATCGGTTACGTCGTGAAAATCGTTGGCCGGCAGATTTCACTCGACGCGTTATCGAGGAATACCGTCGGTTCACCTTTCTATTTGCCGCTGCGGGACATCCGGTGGCGCCGTCGGATGCAGTGGATCAGGCTTGGCATCTTCACTTGCTCTATACGCGGCGATATTGGGATGATTTTTGCAAACAAGTGCTGCAAAAACCGCTTCATCACGAACCGGCGACAGGTATTGCAGGTGAATTTGACAAGCTCGCTGATTGGTATGCCACAACCTTGAAGAGCTATCGTCGTTTCTTCGGCGAACCGCCTGCGGATATCTGGCCAGACCCTCAGAATCGCACGCCCAAGCCACAATATCGGCGGGTCGATATTATCCGCAGTTTTATACTCCCCAGAAAAACATTGTTGGCTATTGTGCTGGCAACTGCCGGGCTCTGGATTGCGTGGGTCGTGATCTGGATCGCGTGGCACAGGGGCTGAATCGCACCGGCGGGCGATGCGGCAAGGAGGCATGTAACATGAACCCACTGGACTTTCGCGGCCCAGTGTTCTTGCAGTTCTATGCCCTTTGCTTTGTGGTTGCGGTTGTCGTGGCGTTTGTTTTAAGAAGTATCCTGCGACGCGCAGCCGACGATAACTCCGACCTGAAAACCCAACTCCATCCAATTGAATTGGCGTTGCTTGCCGGCGGGCATTGGCGCGCCCTTCAGGTCGCGGTTGTATCACTTGTGCAGCGCCAGCAGATTCACTTAGGCAAAGGCGGCACAATCCGAGCCGAGGAAGGCGCCGCGATTGATTTAAAAGCGCCGCCGCTGGAGGGCGCGATTCGGCACGCGGCCAACATGAAAGGAATCACCTTTCCCTATCTGAGGCGATATTGCCACAGCGTACTGCTGGAAATGGACGAACGCCTGGCTGCGGAAGGATTGTTGCTCTCTCAAGGATCTCGATTGATCGCCAATGTTCTGTCCGTCCTGATTCTTGGCATGGTCATGATCATGGGGCTGGCCAAAGTCGCGGTGGGAATCTCGCGGGATAAACCAGTTGGGTTTCTGATCTTCGGATTGATTTTGTCGCTGATTATCCTGATCGTCATTGTCGCATATCCTCCGAGACGGACGCCAAAAGGCGATCGGCTCCTGCGCAGCCGGCAACTTTCTTCATCGCGAGCATCTCAAAGTCGATCGCCCGGCGATTTCGATACGTCATTGATGCTGGCGGTTGCCTTGGTCGGAACGGATGCGCTGGCAGGGACGGAATGGAGTTCTCTTCGAGGTCCCCTTATGGACAGGCACATTCACCAAAGCAGCGATTGGGGTTCGAGCCACTCATGTGGATCGAGTTGTGGAGGGGCCAGTTGTGGCGGTGGCGGCGGAGGAGGGTGCGGTGGCTGCGGTGGAAGCTGAGACGTTTTTGGCTGGTTGCATTTTCACCGCCCTGTTTTCAAGATGCGGTCATGAAACGGCTGATCCTTGTGCTTTGGCTGATTGCTGCGACAGGATGCACGCGCATGCTTGCGGAAAATGTGGTGCGGGCGCCGAATTTATCGCGACCGGATATTCGCGGAGTAGATGCATCACACGAGCAGCTCAAGCAGTTGTTTGTCGATCGCCAGCTTCGCATCAATGTTGGCCCGCCGAATGCCTCGATTTCCGTCTGGATTACCGAACCAACAAAGACACATCGCAGTGCCCAGGATGGGCAGCCTGATGTAAGCCCAACAACATTGCCGGCCACAACACGACCCGTTCATCGCGGCACATTGTTTCTTTTGCATGGCATTGTCGATCAAAAAGAGATGCCGCACTATCTGAAGTACCGCGACGCGTTGATTGCTGATGGTTATCGAGTCGTGCAGGTCGATTTTCGCGGGCACGGGCGATCGACAGGGGATTGGATCACCTTTGGTGCGGTGGAAGCACATGATCTGAAGCAGGTGCTGGACGCGCTTCAGAAACAGGAACTGGTTGATGACCAGGTCGGCGTGCTTGGCGTTTCCTACGGCGGCGCCTGTGCCATCAAATGGGCCGCGATCGATCCGCGGGTGAGAGCAGTCGTCGCGGTTGAACCCTATTCCAGCTTCAGGTCGGTAGCACACGATGCTGCGCCGGTCGCATTGGGTTGGACGAAATGGATGTACAGCGATGCGGATATCGATAATGCCGTTGCACTCGCGGGCCAGTATGCCGGGTTTAATCCGGATGATGCATCACCGCTGGATGCGATTGCCCGGATGCACACGCCCGTGTTACTGATTCACAGTCGAACAGATGGCTTCATCCCGTGGCAGGAAAGCCAGGCCCTGCACGATGCTGCGAAGGATCACAGCAAGTTGATCCTGCTTGACGGCCCAAATCACTTTGATTTCTGGTTCAAGGGTTATGACCTGATCCACGCAGAAAGTGTGGAGTGGTTTAAGAAATTCATTTAACAGATGTCGTCTACGCCTTCTTCTGCCACTTCCCATCCGTACCTTGCAGATATTCGCCGGATTTGGCTTTCTCGAAATTGCGCTTGGCATTTCGTTCGGCGACGTTTTCAGGCGTTGAGCCTTCTTTTTCGGCCAGTGTTTTATAGAGCGTTTCCCGGTCGGCATTTTCTGCTTTGATGAGTTCCGCGGCGCCGGCTTTTTCTTTTTCGACGAATGCGATATAGCCGCGCGATGTTTCACCAATTACGCCGTCGGTTTTGAGTGCGTGGATTTTCGGATAACGTTCTTTAAAGCGTTCGCGAAGTCCGTCGAGTTTGGTGTCCGCGGCTTGGGTGGCGGCGGAGACGAAGAGCAGGCATGCGAGGCAGATCGTTTTACAGATCGAAGCGGATTTCATGTTAAATCTCCGAAATTAATGACCCTCAACCACGCCGGTGGTTGGGCGCGAGGCCGGTTGCTGCTCAAAAGCGAAGAATTGATCGAGTTCTCGGTCGATTTTGAGGTTGACGTCCAGGACGATGTGTATGGGTTTATCGCCCCCTTCGACCGCGACTTTGGCGCAGCCGAGTGTCAACAAACCTGTCGCCAGGATACATATCGTGATGGCTTGCCTGAATCTAAGCATATCATTTCCCTTCAAGAAGCTGTTGCAAACCCAAGCCGATTGCAAGCGCCTGGTTGATCGGGCTGATACGAAGTTCCAGATCATACGGCTGTGTCTTCATATTGCGTCCGCGGCCGGCGAGGTGGACGTCGGCACGAATGCCATTGTCGCTGTTTCTGAGGTCGGCGCGAAGTACCTGAAATTCAAAATCGGACAGGGCTTTTGGAAGATCCTCACGTAATGCCGAATACTGCCCGCCCGCGGCAAACCGCGGATCGCCCGCAGCGATAGTGTTGGTGATCGTTTTGGATTCCAGAATCTGCAAATTGCCGCCAGGTGTGGCGATAACGGAACCTTCGCCCAAGGCGAGACGGCCATTGCGAATGTTCAGCGGGATCGTCGCATTCACGCGGCCGTCTCCTGTTGCTTTCCCTTGTCCAAAAGCGTCGAGCAGATCGTGCAACGCCACATCCTGCGCCTTGATCGTGGCCGCGATCGATGAATCTGCCTGCGAAAATTTCGCATTTTCACTCGAGATCAATCCGCCCATCCCCTGCCAGTGCGTTTCCTGAATGATAAGGTCGCCATCGGCTTGTCCGTTGAAAGTGATTGCACCATTGGTCAGTTTCACTTTGCCGCTGGTGAGCTTTGCAATCGTCAGCCGCTGGTCAGGCGGCGTCACCAATGGCCAGGGTTTCTGGATTGTCACTGAACCGCTGATCCCTTCCATCCACACGTCGTATGTGGAACTGCTGGCGTTTAATCCATTGATCGTGACCACGCCAACCTGTGATGCTGATCCAATTGGTTGCTCAAGAGTAATGACACCTTTCTCCAAGTTCAGTTTGTCACCTTTTTCAGAAGCGATCGTCACTGCCTGAGGTCGAAGCGTCGCGGTGATGCTGCCTTGGCCACCCTGCATGGCAACTGCGACCCGTGCACCGACCCAGCCGGAGATATCAGGCGTCGCGATATTCAAATCACGCATAATCTTCTGCACAACCGGCGTGTCCAATGCTTCGCAGTCGATTGACCCTGCAATATCCTGTCCATTAACAACCGCAGAGACGATCAGGGGTTTGGGGTTGAGATTGGCCTTTGCGCTGATCTGCAAACGGCCGCTGTCATGTGTCACCGTGCCGCTGATTGGAACGACAATCTCATCGCCGGCTTTTCCAAGGTGCACATTGCAGTTGGCCAGTTCGATGGTGGAAAACGGGAGCGGGGCGGGCTGAGTTCCTTCGGTTGTCTTTGGCCTGGCTTTCAGCGCCTCCAGCAGCGGCAATCCGGCATCGGCGCCCGCAATCGAGATTCGATCGACGCTTCGATGAAACAACCGCTCGATGGTGTAATCGATGGAAATTCGCTGAATCGTCAATGCCCCCGGCGGCCCGGCAACCAACTCCCGAATCTCTGCGTGCCATGGCGTCACATCCGTCACCTGAAGCTGCGTGACGTGCAACCCCATTCCCTCAAAGGCCGCGAGGGTACGGCTGCGCACCAGCCAGATTCGGCCCAGCCAATATCCGCCGATGAGAAGCGACAAGCCCAGTACCAGGATTATCACAAGAATCTGTCGCCGGCGGCGTTTTGGCTTGGGTTGGGTTTGTTCCGGCTCAACAGACATATGCGTAGTCTACTACTACAATTACATGGACACAGCCACCCGCCGCGGGTATTTGTGCGGCGTTGTCCGCTTGCGGAGAAAGTCTTATGGCCAAAGCCAATGTCGATCCGGTCGAGCTCCGGCGCTTCGCCCAGGATCTGTCGCGGTTCAATAACGATCTTCAGGGGCTTGTTTCATCGCTGCACGCCAAGATGCAGGGGCTTGAGGCAACCTGGCGCGACCAGGAACAGAAGAAGTTTTCTGATGCATTTTCGCAAACCGTCAAGACGCTGGGGAATTTCCTGGAAGCATCGCATCAGCATGTGCAGTTTCTGGGCAAGAAAGCGACGCTGATCGAAGAGTATCTCAAGCAGCGATGAGTTGTAGGGTGGGCATTGCCCACCAGTGATTGCGATGGTGGGCAATGCCCACCCTACACAAATGGCCGAAGCAAGGGTTGAATCAATCGATGCGCTTAAGCTGTTCAAGACGGCGCTGGTGAAATTTGCCGAAGGGACCAACGTCGCGATTGGCGATTCAGAATCAGAAGTGATTCGTACGATTAATTGGCTGGAGAACGAGCAGACGACCTATTGGCAAACGCAGGTGCGCAAGCGCACCGAAATAATCGGACGGTGCCAGGAAGCCGTGCGAATGAAGCGGCTGTATAAGGACTCCAGCGGCCGCCCGCAGTCGGCGGTTGAGGAGGAAAAGGCGCTGAAGGTGGCGCAGCGGATGCTTGAAGAGGCTCAGCAGAAGGTTGTGGCGATCCGGAAGGCAATCAGGCGGATTGAGAAAGACTTCCCGCTATACAAAGGTTCGGTGCAGCGGTTTGCGACTGATCTTGTGGTGCTGGTTCCCACTGCGACGGCGCATCTGGAGAATCTGGTATTGTCCCTGGAGGCGTATACATCGCTTTCGTCGCCGGCGGAAGTCACCAGCACCGCGAGCATTGCTGGCTCTGAGGCAACGGGTATTGACCACGGCGAATCGATGAAGCGCGCGGTGGATGAGGCGCCGAAATCCGACGAAGCTCCGAAAACAGAAGAGCCGCCGCAGGAAGAAGCAAAGAAGGAATAACCATGGGCTTATTCGAAGGCCGCGCACAGCTTGGCAAACTGATGAAAGACCTGCGCACGCGCTGGCAGGAAACCCGCATGAACTGGGACGACGAAAACGCCCGGCAATTTGAAGAGCGTTTCATCGTTCCACTGGAACACGATCTCCGGACGGCGGTCTCGGCGATGGACGAGATGGCGGTACTCATTACGCAGGTGAAAAGTGAATGCCAGTAGCAGGGTAAAAAGATGAACCACGAAGCCACGAAGACACGAAGAGTCTTCCCAGGGCGAAAACCGCTTCGTGCCTTCGTGGCTTCGTGGTTAATGAATATTTAGTATTATTGCAGTTCGAAATACCATGCCCGATCAGGTTGAACAAACTATTCAGGCGCCGACTGCCAATTCAGATCGGCGATCCGATCGAGATCTTCAGCGGGTGGCGCTGCGCGATCTGGTTGCGCTGGCTGGCCAATGTGCGCATCAGGAAGTCGAAATCGAGCAGAAGCACCAGGAGGAACTGAAGGCATCGAAGGATAAGCTGGATAAGGCGTTGTTCACGACCGAGCAGCGTGCCGAGCATCTCAAAGAACAGATTCGCCAGAAGCATCGAGAACATACGGCTACGATCGCACACCGTTTCGAAGCCGAAACCGCGCAACTAAAGTCCACGGACGTCAATGCGCGGCGGAATATCGAAGCGGACTTTGAAAAGGGCGATTCCGAAATTCGTCACAAGCTTCAGCAGGCTGCGTGGTTGGCCGACAGCGTGCTTGAGGCCACGCAAAACCAGCTTCGAGATGAATCCAGCAAAGGGAAGCGCGATCATGCAACTCAGCTTGAACTGCTGGACGCGCTGGAGAACCGCGCTGGCGCAATGATGTTTTCGTATGGTGTGAATCTGACCCTACTGACTGATCCGCCGCCCCTGGAGGTGCCTGCGGCCGATGCAGAGAAAGAAGTGACCGAGCAGCGCGAGCGCGCCGAGCAGTTATTGGCACAGCTTGAGACGCTATCGGCTCCGCGCCTGTTGACCGGCCCGCGGCCCTATCTTGTTTCGATTGGCATTCTTCTCGCCGCGGCCGCTGGGGCACAGCTTATCGGTGGCGGTGGAATTCCCAATCCGTTCAGCATCGATGCGCTCAACTGGCGTGGCATCGGCATCTATGAAACGATTGCGTGCATGGCGCTGATTGTTGTTGGCGTGATCGTGCGGTTCGCCGGCAAAGCGCAGGCAAAAAAGGTTTATCTCCCGCTGCGTCAGGCGATCTCAACGGCGCGTGTTGCTGGCAAGTTGAAGTTGGACCGGGCACATGAAGATCGCGAAAATCGTCGCCAGCGCGCTGCCAAGCGGCGCGAGGCGGAAGTGCAGGCGGCCAAGGACAAGTATGCTCCGCTGACTGCCAAGATTATTACCATCCGCGATAATGCCACGACTACACATCGCACCGATTACTCTCGCCGCGTCAGCCGATCTGAAGAGCAACGCGAACAGGCTCGTACAGAAATCGATGCCTGGCAAGCCAAACATTTAGACGATATCCAGAAACGCGCTGAGCATGATTTGCGCGCTGCACGATCAAACCACGAGCAGGAATTGGCGCAGATTGTAACTCGCCACCAACACGCCAAAGAAGAACTTGTTTCTCGATGGAAAGAGGGTCTTGCACGTATCCAGGCGCCCATCGAAGGACAAGGCAAGGCCTCCAATCTTCCGCGAGATTGGGATGATCCGGCATGGAAATCATGGACGCCAACCACCAAGTTTGCACCAACAACACAATTTGGTCAGTTGGAAGTTAATTTGAAACAGCTTACGGAGCATTTTCCTAATCAAAATCATTCCGATCTTGAACTGCCCGAGACATTTTCCTTGTCGGCGCTGCTGGCGTTTCCAAGCCAGGCCTCTCTGCTCATCCAGCATGATCGAGATGGCCGCCAGCAGGCGCTGAGCACCCTGCAAATGGTGATGACGCGCCTGCTCACAACCCAGCCGGCAGGACGCGTGCGGTTTACAATTATCGATCCGGTTGGCCTCGGACAGAATTTCGCTGGGTTTATGCATCTGGCCGACTGGGATGAAGCGCTGGTCGGCGGGCGAATCTGGACCAGTGCCGAGCACATCGAACAGCGGCTGGCGAATCTCACCGAGCACATGGAGACGGTGATCCAGAAATATCTCCGCAACGAATTTGAGACGATCGACGAGTACAACGCACAGGCGGGCGAGTTGGCCGAGCCTTATCGGTTCCTGGTCATCTCTGATTTTCCGGTCGGCTTCAACGACGATGCCATTCGCCGCCTCAACAGCATCGCGGCCAGTGGGGCGCGTTGCGGAGTTTATACGCTGATTGCGCACGATCGGCGTGCACCGGTTCCCGGCGGTGTGAATCTGGATGACATCATCGCGCACAGTGTCAGCCTGGTGCAGACGCGGGACGAGGTTCCTGTAGATCCGAATGCGGATTTGGAAAATCCTGTGGTTCGGCGTGAACCTCGACCTTCCGCGAACAACTGGCGGTTTGTCTGGCGCGACGAAGTCTTCAAGCAGTTTCCACTAACACTTGACCCACCGCCCAGCGAAGATCGTCTTACGCAATTACTTACTGAAGTGGGCCAGGCGGCCAAGGATGCCAATCGCGTGGAAGTTTCCTTCGATACGATTGCTCCGACAGAAGAAGAATTCTGGAGCGAGCGATCCGACAGCGATTTGCATGTCGCCATTGGCCGCATGGGGGCGACGCGCTTGCAGATGTTCCGCCTGGGCCGCGGGGTTGCGCAGCATGCGTTGATCGCCGGCAAAACCGGTTCGGGTAAATCCACTTTGCTGCATGCGCTGGTGACGAACCTGGCGATGTGGTATTCGCCGGATCAGATCGAATTTTATCTGGTGGACTTTAAAAAGGGTGTGGAGTTCAAGACATACGCCTCGCATTCGCTGCCGCACGCGCGGGCGATTGCAGTGGAAAGCGACCGGGAATTTGGCTTGAGCGTGCTTCAGCGTATCGATGCCGAGCTGACGCGTCGCGGCGAACTGTTCCGCAAGGTGGGCGTGCAGGATCTGGCCTCGTATCGGCATACGCCAAATGCCCAGATCATCCCTCGAACATTGCTGGTGATTGACGAATTCCAGGAATTCTTTTCGGAAGACGACAAGCTTGCGCAGGATGCCACTGTCTTACTGGATCGATTGGTGCGGCAGGGGCGTGCGTTTGGCATTCATGTGCTGCTGGGATCGCAGACCATTGGCGGATCGTCGGGCCTGGCGCGCAGCACAATCGGCCAGATGGCGGTGCGTATCGCATTGCAGACGACCGAGGCCGACTCTCAATTAATTCTCGGCGACAACAACTCCGCGGCCCGATTGCTGTCTCGCCCCGGCGAGGCAATTTACAACGATCAGGGCGGCCTGGTTGAAGCCAACAGCCCGTTTCAGATCGCCTGGCTGCCGGATGAGCGACGTGAAGTTTATCTTACGAAAGTTCTGGAGCGCGCGATCGCCGAGAAAAAAGCCGTCGAGCCCGCCGCCGTCTTTGAAGGCAATCAGCCCGCCGACATTCGGAAGAATCGGCGGCTCAATAATCTGATCGAGGAGCCTGGCGCAACACAAAGCGGCCCGCCGCTAGCCTGGGTGGGTGATCCAGTTGCCATCAAAGACCCGACCGCGATCGCGCTGCGGCGGCAGAGTGGATCGAACCTGCTGATTGTTGGCCAGCAGGAAGAATCGGCGCTTGCGCTGGTGGTTTCGAGCATGATCAGCCTGTCGGCGCAGTTCCCTCGCGGCGGGGCAAGCTTCGTCATTCTCGATGGCACGCCGGCTGATTCGAGCTTCACCGGCATGTTACCATCGATCACCGCGGCCTTGCCAAATGAATCGAAAATCATCGATTATCGAGATGTCCCCACAGCCATTGCTGAATTACATGCAGAGATGCAGCGGCGGCTTAATGAACATCATACGGACGCGGCAGCAATTTATTTGATTGTGTATGGGCTTCAGCGATATCGCGCCCTGCGAAAATCCGAAGATAGCTTCGGTGGCTTCTCGATGAGCGATGAGGAAAAGAAGTGGCCGCCCGATAAGCAGTTCAGCGAGATCTTGCGAGAAGGCCCGCCACTGGGCATTCATGTCATCACCTGGTGCGACACCCCGGCCGCGGTCGAGCGGACGCTGGAACGCTCGTCATTGCGAGAATTCGATCACCGCATCCTTTTCCAAATGAGCGCCGCGGATTCAAGCAACCTCATCGACTCGCCCGCGGCCAACAAGCTTGGTTTCCACCGGGCGCTGGCATTCAGTGAAGAGCAGGGCACGCTGGAAAAGTTCCGTCCCTATGCCATGCCGCCAAAGGAATGGCTTGAACAGGCCAAAGCGCGGCTTCAGGCACGCTGATGCCTGTCGTCTCATTCGCTTGCTGCCTGTAGAATGTTCCTTCATGCAATTGCGACTTATTCAACTCACAAACGAAAAGCTCGGCCGTCGGATTGCGCGCGTCGATGAACCCAGGCTGACGCTCCTGGCGGGGTATAAGAATATCTACGATCTCGCGCAGGCTGCGATCTCGTCGAGGAAGCGGATCGCAGATCTGGTTCAAGCAGAAACTTCGATCGACTACGGCGACGTATATAGCGGCCAATCGGATTGGTCATTGTTGCCCGCGTTCGATCATCCACATGAGCCAGCACGGTGTCTCGTCGCGGGCACGGGCCTGACCCACAAGGGCAGTGCCGAAAATCGCCAGGCGATGCACGATACGGCGATGCGCAATGCGGAAACGCTCACCGACAGCATGAAGATGTATCGCATCGGCTTGGAAGGCGGCCGGCCTGCTTCCGGCGCGATTGGTGCCGAGCCCGAATGGTTTTACAAAGGCAACGGCAACGTGCTGCGTGCGCCGGGCGCGGCGCTGGATGTTCCCGCATTTGGCGACGACGGCGGCGACGAAGCCGAAATCGCGGGCGTTTATCTCATCAGCCCCGAGGGCTCGCCGCATCGCGTGGGCATGGTGCAGGGTAATGAATTTGCCGATCACGTGCTGGAGGCGAAGAATTATCTCTATCTGGCATCGTCTAAACTGCGTGCCTGTTCAATTGGGCCGGAGCTTGTGGTCGATGCAGATTTCGCTGAGGTGAAAGGGCGATCCTGGATCGAGCGCAAGGGTGCAAAAATCTGGGAAGCCGAACAGCGCAGCGGCGAAGCGTGGATGAGCCATTCGCTGGTCAATCTCGAACACCACCATTTCAAGCACCAATGGCATCGCACGCCCGGTGACGTGCATATCCATTTCATGGGCGCAGACAATTTCAGTTTCAAACAGCGTTTGCGGCTGGAAGATGGCGATGAGATGGTTGTGTCGTATGAAAATTTTGGCCGGGCCTTGCGCAATCCGATCCAAATTGATCGAAGCAGGCCGCAATTAGTCACGGTGAAATCGCTATGAGCAACGACAATCGTCTGACAGGCTCGCATTTGATCAACGGCCAATGGGTCGCAGCCGGAACAAAGACATTCCAGGGCGAAAACCCCGCGACCGGAGAAAAACTCTCGCCGCAATTTGGCGAGGCAGGCAAGGCGGAAGTGAACGCGGCGTTGTCTGCGGCCGGTGGGGCGTTTGAGGCGGCGTTTGATTTACCGCACGGCTGGCAGGCGAAGCTTCTAGATGCAATCGCAGCCAGGATTATGGATCTGGGCGATGCATTGCTGGAACGTGGCGAACAGGAAACCGCCTTGCCGCGAGCGCGGCTGGCCGGGGAGCGCGGACGCACTTGCGGACAACTCAAGATGTTCGCCGATCTGGTGCGCGAAGGCTCGTGGGTTGATGCGGTGATCGATACGGCCGATCCGAATCGCACGCCCGCGCCCAAGCCCGACCTGCGCCGCATGCTGCGTGCGCGCGGGCCGGTGGTGGTGTTTGGGGCAAGCAATTTCCCGTTTGCATTTTCCGTTTGCGGCGGCGATACGGCTTCTGCATTAGCTGCGGGCTGTCCGGTGGTCGTTAAGGCGCATCCATCACATCCGGGTACTTCAGAAATGTTCGCCGCCGCTGTGCTTGCGGCACTGAAGGAACTGTCGCTGCCACTGGGTTTGTTTTCGATGTTACAAGGCCGGTCGAACGAGCTGGGCGCTGCCCTGGTCAAACATCCTGCCACGACAGCAGTCGGATTTACGGGATCGAACCGGGGCGGGCGAGCGCTGTTTGACCTTGCTGCGGCCCGGCCGACGCCGATTCCGGTCTATGCCGAGATGGGCAGCCTCAATCCGCTGGTCATTTTGCCTGAGGCGATCGCCGAACGCGGCGAAGCGATCGCCAAGGGATTAGCCGGCTCGGTGTTGCTCGGCGGCGGGCAGTTCTGCACGAAACCGGGCGTTGTGTTTGTCGTAGGAGAGGCGGGGCGGTCGTTCATCGACACACTTTCCAAACAGATTGCCGCAACCGCTTCGGTAACAATGTTGAACAAACCGCTGCGCGATTCGTTTGTGTCGCGCACGGGTGAATTTGCTCATGTTAATGATGTGAAATCCGTTCTCACATCACAGGCAGGCGGATATGCCGAAGCATCGCCTGCGTTACTTGAGACAACCTGCAACGTCTGGCTACGCGAGCAGAAACTTCGCGAAGAAGCCTTTGGCCCTGCAACACTGGTGATTCGATGCACGGATATTCAAGAAGCCGTAAATGGCGTGAAGACAATAGGCGGCGCATTAACGGGCACGCTTCACGTCGGCGCCAACGACACGCGTGAATCTATCACAGCGATCACCCGTGCGCTCGAATCGATTGCCGGCCGCGTAATCGTTAATGGCTATCCCACTGGTGTTGAAGTGAATCACGCCATTGTCCATGGCGGCCCATACCCCGCGACGACCGATCCCGGCACCACCTCTGTCGGTTCCGCGGCCATCCGGCGGTTTACTCGGTTGATTGCCTATCAGGATGCGCCGCAGTCAATTCTGCCGCCGGAACTGAAAGACGATAATCCGCTGAAAATTGCGCGCTGCATTAATGGTGGGCCCACGCGGGATGCAATCGCCGTAGCCACGGGGAGCAGTCATTGATACGCCCTGCGGTTATATCAAGCCAAGCTCCATGTCTGCAGTCTGGTGATTTCGTCTGAATTTTCCTGCCAAACTCTCGTATTTCTCGAATGCAGTTATAGCGTCTACGCCATAACCATCCACGTTCTCTGGATGACTTGAAACTTAGAGGGTATATCGTGTGTCTACTGATGGCAGGGCTTCAAGTGCGGCTTGCACCGCCGCAGTGAAAGGGTTCGCCATGAAATTGATACTTGCGCTGCTTGCCACGATCGGCGTCGGGTTTGGAGTCGAGATGCGAGTTCCGGCCCAGGAGCAAAAACTCGTGCTGCGGGATGATGCCGCGCAGGCGGACGATCCGTTGCCGGCCGATTGCACTATGCGTTTGGGGACGGCGCGATTTCGATTTGGAATCCCTATATCGATGATGTCTGTCTCTACCGATGGCAAGCTGGCCGTCGCTGTCAACGGCAACAATATGCTGGGGGCCACGCGCGTCTTCGATCTGACCTCAGGCCGCGTGCTCTGGTCTGCCGATGGCTGGGAAGGAACCAGCATCGAAGCGGCCGCGGTATCACCGGATGGGAAGACGATCGTCACTAAGCAGGATTTCAGCCTGCACGTCCGCGATGCCCAGACCGGAAACGTACTGCGAAAAATCCCCCTTCAACGTGCCAATGAGTTCAGCAGGAACGAATGGCTGGCCTTTACCCCCGACGGCAAGACGATCGCCGTAACATCTCAGGGCAGCGTGATTCATCTGTTCGACTTTGAAAGCGGCGAACTAATTCGCGATTTCTCGAACGACAATCCTGAGTCGACTCTGTCAAACAGCTTTTCGACAGTGCTGGGGATCACGTTATCGCAGGACGGCAAGCTGATGGCCAGCGGCGGATTTTGCAACGACAAGGACAACTACTTCGCGCGGCTCTGGGATGTGGAATCCGGCACAGAGCTTCGCCGGTTCATGCACGGCAGGAGCTACGGCATTGAATCGCTCGCCATTTCTCCTGATGGTAAAACACTGGCCACTGGGTCGCATGATGCCCGGCTGCGGCTGTTTGACGTTGAGAGCGGCAAGCTGCTGAGAGCATTCCCGAAGAACGGCGCCAGCCGGATGCACAGCGGCTGCGTGGCCTTTTCCCCCGACGGCAAGACGGTGGCGACCGCGGGCCAGTCGCTTCGGTTGTATAACGTTGTAAGCGGCAAGGAAGTCTGGCATCTTGACCGGCATGCCCTGGGCCTTGTGTTCACCGATGAAGGCAGGACGCTGACCGGCGCAGTCATGGGGACGATCTATCGTTGGGACGCGGCCACTGGAAAACCACTAACCCCCGATGGTGGCGACAGCATTGTCGAGCAGATCGTCTTAAGTAGCGACGGCAACCGTATCGTCACTCGCGGCACCGATGGCGATGCCCATATTTGGGATGCCAACGGCAAACATCTCCGCTCTGTGAGCGCGGCGTGGCAGCGAGGGTTGGCCATGAGCCCCGACGGACAGTATCTGGTCTGGCCGGTTGCGGATAAAAGCGTCCACTTTAAGGACGCTCACCAACCCAATCTGAGTTATGACGGCTCGCGCATCTGCCTCTACGACATCGCCGCGGACAAAAAGATCGATCGCTTTGATGCTTTTGAAGGTGACGCCCACGATTTGACCTTCACTAACGAAGGCAAGCAGTTGGTCACGGTCGATCATCGGGACGGCATGGTTCGCATCTGGAATGTCCAAGCGGGAAAGGAAGAGCGGAGTTTCCAGGCGCTCCGCGAAGACGAAAAGGCGAGTTCAAATTCCCTGTGGCGTAGCGAGCTTTCACCGGATGGGAAAACACTGGCCGTAGCGTACGTCTTACGGCCCGGCGGAAACAGCAATCGCCTGGGAGAACTGCAAAATGAGAAGTACCCGGTTCGAGTCTGGAACATGGCAACCGGCGAAGAGTTGTTTCAGTTCGACAATCGCGCGCGTTACGTTCGCAACATGGCATTTTCGCCCGATGGGCATTGGCTTGTCAGTTCCGGATCGGCATTTGACCGGGTGGGGCCGAACGAGCAACTTTCGATCTGGAACGTGCAAACGGGCGAAACCGCAGCCACGCTGCCGGGCGGTGCCAGCGCAGTCGCGTTCTCTGGTGATGGCCGCTATTTCGCATCGGCAACTGAGCATGGCATTATCCAAACCTGGGAGACTGCAACGTGGACGCCGTGGCACCAATATACTGGCTCTGATAAGCGCGTGACGGCTCTGGCATTTAGCCCGAATCGTCCGCTGCTCTTTTCCGGTGGTGTGGATACCACTGTGTTGGCGTGGAACCTTCGAGTGTCTTCTGACAGGGAATGATCTGGGGCATGGATCGGAAGTCCACGTCACAGCTATAATCCATAGAGATTGATGATCTGTTTCAATCCCGTCATCGGCCGCTGGAACTGTTCATTCTGGACCAGTGCAGATTTGAATCGGCCCAGGGAATTGTACAAATCCCACGATCGTTTCATCTCTTTCGAGATATTATCAATGGCAGCCAATTCGTGAAGGGCCTTTTGCTGCTCGGACGAAATCATCTCCAGCCGGCCGATCATCACGCGTTCAATCCTGGCCTCAGTTGAAAGCTTCAGCGGCAGGACCTGGTCGGTCCAGTTTCTCGGCACGAGATAGAACAGCCGCAGGCCAGAACTGCGGAAGTAGGATTTTTGCCAGGTGTTGAGCATTGCTTCGGCTTCGTCGTCGTACAGGCCGTCCGAGATCAATGCCTGCTTCATCGACGCCCGGAGCTGTGGCAGATCGAGAACGGGCTGATTGATGCCAGAGAATGAAAACTCGATGCGTTTGGCGGGCGAAAGATCCGAGAATTCATAAGCTTCGCACGACCCGTTGGCTGCAAAATGGGCGAGCCAGAGGTGGCGGCTGGTGAAATTTCCTCTTGCGGCGAAGGTCAGTTGATCTGCCTGGCGGATTGAAACGATCGGCGCATCCAGATGCCCAACGCCGCGATAGAACAGGTATCGTTCACTTTCTCCATTGCCGGCCGTCACGTCCGCGGCGCTGACTTGGCGAGGGGCGAGCCAGACGTGCGAATCGGTTTTTGGCCCCGGTGTATTGGTGCCGATCTTGATGCCGTTCCACCGCAGCCAGCCGAGTGTTTTTTCATTGATCGAGGGGATGTTCGATCCTTTTTCGACGTTGGTGATCGCATCCGGGTAAAACTGCGAGAGCAACCCTCCGCGAAACTGCACCGAGACATCGACGCTCTGCTGCGGACTTCCCTGTGGCGGATGAAAATAGATCACCGGCGTTTCCAACCGCATAGTGACCTCATGGCGCGCTCCGCCCGGAATTCCCTTGGTGGCTAACCCGTCAGTCCGCCCACGAAGTAGATCGTGAACGAACTTCGGCAAGGCCTCTTCATCCGTATTGATTCCCCCGATCGTGCGGCCTTGCTCATCTTGCAGCGATGTGAATGTTCCCCATTCGTGAACGACGAGCGGATCAGCCGCCCAAGCGGCTACCGGGGCCAGCAAAACCGCCAAAAGGGCAATAACCAAGGCGATCGGGCTTCTGGCTATCATGGAAACCTCGTGCGTGTTAGGTTTCGTATTGGACGTTGATTTTTGCCAGAAGTTCCCAATTTGTCGGGATTTCTTTTATTCAGCATTTTCTTCCGGCGGGGGCGGCCCCAAATCTTCAACTTCGCCGCCCTCGGCAGCACCTTCGAAATCCATCAGGAAATGAATTCGCTGCATCTGCTCGTCACCTATGCGCTTGCGTAGCAGGCCCTTGGCTCGCCGAATGCCCGTGCGGCGCGATACGTGGCCGATGACGATGTGCTCGTTTTTCAGCTTTGGCAGAACCTCGGCCAGATGTTCCATATGCAGATGCCGGCCCGCCTTGGCCTTGGTTCGGTGGCCTGGATCGAAGAAGGTGGTTTCGGTGATGAGCACCTGTGCGTTCTGCACGTCGGGCTGGTCGAAGACATTTCCCATCGTCGTGTCGCCTAGAAATGCGACCACCGGCACTTCCACCTTGTACTGAATTTCTACACCTGAATTGCGCATCTTGACCAGTTCCTGCGGCGGGGTGCCCATGAGTTCGGGCTTGAGCTTTTCGCGAATGCTGATCAGGGCATAGCCCAGCGACGCACCGCCGTGATGTGTGCCAAAGCAGCGGATGCCGAAGTCGCGCCGCACTTCGTACATCTGCCCGGCCATCATCGGGATCAACTTGTATGGCGTTCCCTGCCGTTCGACATCGCGCCAGGAGCGCAGCAGCGCGTCCACAGGGCGTTCGACCTCTCGCGGGATCAGGACGGTGCCCGGTTTCATTCCCTGAAAGCTGCGCTGCGACAGGTAATATCCCAGCCCTGCCAGGTGGTCCATGTGAGTGTGTGTGATGCACACATAATCACTGGTCAGGGAAAAATACGGCGCTCGGCCGATGTCGAAACAAACATTCATTTCCGGGATCTGGACAACCGTCTCCTCCCCTGCAACGCTGTAACCAACCACGTGAAACTGCCCGAACTTGATCCGGGCAAATTTCTGGACAAGAAACGATTTTTCTGGACGAACGGGCTCCGACATGGCTGCGAAGTGTAGGGAGGAGTTACGGGAGGGCAAGGGCGGGGTTTGCGGAGATTGGGAGGAGGATCAGATTACGAGAGAAGGATCAGATTATGACTACGATTAGGATTAAGATTATGAGTCGCATTTTGCCTCATAATCTTAATCCTAATCGTAATCTTGATCCTAATCCCTTTCTCTTCTCATTCCCGCTTCTCCACCATCACCAACCAGTCAAAATCGACAAGGCTCTCCTTGGTTAATGGAAAGTACGTTGAATTCTTCGTGCTGCCCGAGCGGATCGGGAGATTCTGTATTGCGTCTGTGGGCATGCCCGAACCCCTGTAAGTTGGAATAAACCGCGCGGCGCCTTTGGTCGCGATCAATTTTGATTCGAGCGTTCCGGCTTCGGGTTGGCCGATTCCGTGAGCTTCTGAAACACCAAAGGCCGATCCGATCACCGCGTATTGCTCGCCCATTTTCTCTCGCACCTGTGCGCCCGCGGGCCACCAGGTGAGAAGCTGCGGGCCAAGCTGCCACTGGGCATGACCGCATCTCAGGTGCATGTTGTGGGCAAAAGCGAACACCTTTCCGCGGCCTTGCTGGCGTGCAACTGCGTATTCGAGGTTGTCCGCGATCATCAGGTCGCGAATGCCCAGTAGCTCTGCGGTCCGATTGGCAGATGTTCGTGCCATCGACGCGTGATAATCCAGAAACTGCCTCGCGGCGCAGGCGTTATGTTCAGCTTCGAGATATTGCATCCGATCGCTTTTGGCGACCAGCTCAGGACGGCGGATGCGAAGTTCGGTAATCAAATCTTCGATCTCGATTCGTAACGAAGTCGCTGCGGGCGAGAGACCGATCGACTTGCTCGGGTCCATCATCGCGGCCGAATTTTCCCAGTCGGCATCGTTGCCAAGCAGGGAATCCATCCGCGTTCGTCGCTCCTGTCCACCCGCAGGATCAATCGACGCCAGGTAATCCAGCGCCACATGCACCATCGCTCGCGGGCTGTCGGCGTTCATCATTTCGGTCGGACTGTCCATGCCATAAAACTGCAACTTCACTGCGTGCGACACCTCTGCGTTGTAGCGCCGCATCCATTCCACCAGTTCCCGATTCGCTGCCATTCGTCCAAACCCATGGCTGAATCCGGTCTCCTGCAACGCATCGTAGTTCTCTGGTCCTAGCCCATTCACATACTCATTCACCAATTTGCCTCGTGGAAAACTGCTTTCGACGGCGATGGCGCTATAACCGTGCGTTTCCACGAGCCGCTGAAAAAGCCGATTGCGGAACCTGAGAATATTTTCATCCCCATGCAGCGCCTCGCCCAACCCCAGTAATTCCACCGACGCCCCAATGCCCGCGACCATCCGATCGATCGCAGAGTTGAAACTTTCAATCGAATCAACCACAAACGAAATCGCCTCGCGGGCAATCCAGTCGTCGATCGAGGTGTATTTGAAAGGCGATTGAGACATTGGGGCAAAGGATATCGCTGCGTAGACATTTCGGGAACGCCGCGACGCACATACCTTTTCTAAACGATTCATTTAGAAGCTCATTGGATGACCCGTTCTACGCGCCTGTTCATCGATCGCGGTGGGTTTGTTTTTCTATTCCGCCAATACAATAACAACCGCGGTTCAATCTCTTTGTCTCAATTAGCCCGCGCAGTTGAGAGGTCTTTTCGTGGTTGGGCAGTTTGCAGCACTTCACTCGGTGGGTTCGTATCGTCAATTCACCTGTCGAGAGGTAAACGTAGGTTAACTGAGGTTAAATAATGTAACCTGGTGTCAACCGATCGATTGTTGATCGTTGATTGTGGAATGTTGAAATGACCCATCAACAATCCACACTCCACCATCCACATTCATCCCTTATTCACTTGTAAAAGAGCCAGGCGTCCAACAACACGCCCCTATAAGACACGGAGGTGTTGCGCGCCCTGTGTCCGCGGCGCGCAACATCTTGGGGCTGAAATTTAGAATCACTCGGTAAAACCGGGCGAAAATATTTTTAAAATCCATCGGATTTCAGTTCCGAGGTGTTGCGCGATTGGAAGGCGGAAAGAAGGAATGAACCACAAAAGAACACAAAGATCGCAAAAGAGGATTGCTTATCTTCTTTGTGATCTTTGCGTTCTATGCGGCAAAAAACTATGTCTATCGCGGTCAAAAATCCGACCAAAATCCGCCCCCGCGCCTCCGCGAGCGCGCCGAAATCCGATTTGATTGAAACGGTTCGCCTCATCCCCACTTCCGCGGAGCATTTGAACCTCGCGCGGTTGGGCAAGGACCGTTGGCGGATCGGTTGGTGTGGAGGGAGGTTTCAACTCCGATGTGGCAGTGATTTTCGCGATGACGTGTTGGTCTATTTTTGTCGGCAAGCGGGTTTGTCAAATATTTGACATGCAGTGAGCTCGGATTATTATCCGGACAGGTGGGAGATTCTGATCCACAATCATCTGATGGTTACGAGGAAGCCCAGAGGCGCATCGCCGCCGCGCGAGAGTCAAAGGTAATGGAACTTTACCTCTCTGGGTTGAACCTGACGACACTACCGCCGGAGATCGGTTCGCTCACTCTGCTCCAGACGCTTGACCTCAGCGAAAACCAGCTCACCTTACTACCCCCGGAGATTGGCTCGCTCACCGCGTTGCAGGTACTTCTGCTGTATAGGAATAAGCTCACTACGCTTCCGAGAACGATTGGCTTGCTTAAAGCGCTGCGAATCCTCAACCTCAACGTGAACGAAATTGTTGCAGTTCCAGCCGAGATCGGGCAGCTCATCGCATTAAATGACCTCAATCTGACTATTAATAAACTTACGACCCTACCGCCTGAAATTGGAGGTCTTGCTGCATTGAGGCGTCTTGGCCTCAATGGGAATATGTTCACATCCTTTCCATTTGAGATTACGTTGCTCGCAGCCTTAGAAGAACTTGACCTTAGCTACAATACCGCACCGCCTGGGGTGCCTCGTGGTATTACCTCATTGCCACGTGCAATTAGCTCACTGAAAGCGTTGAAGAAACTTGAGCTTGGCGGACATCGACTCAATAGGCTACCCTCAGAAATTGGCTCATTCACCGCATTGGAGAAGCTCGACCTTGGCATTAACCAACTCACCACGCTGCCACCAGAGATCGGTCGACTAAAGAAGCTGAAAGCGTTAGACGTTACCAACAACCCGCTTCCACCCGAATTACTTGCCTTGTCACCGGATCACGGCAAATTGCTCATCAAGTTTCTCCACAAGCTGGAAGATGCTAGGGCAACAGGCGGAGCGACAGTACCCCGCCGATTTGACGAAGCAAAGGTGCTTTTGCTTGGTGCGGGTGACGTTGGAAAAACCTGGTTGTTACGGGCGCTGCAGGGACAAGTGCCTATGCACATTGGCTCAACGAAGGGACTTGAGATCGTTCGCGAGCCGCTAGATGTTCCACATCCAATTGACCCAGAACGAACTCTGCACCTGAATTGCTGGGACTTCGGCGGGCAGGATTACTACCAAGTTACGCACCAGATATTTTTCAGTTCCAAAGCTATTTATCTTCTTGTTTGGAAGCCGCGAAAAGGGTTCGATCCTGAACTGGCTGCGCGGTTGGAGCGAATCCGGCTTAGTGTTGGTCGAACGGCGAAAGTCTTGGTCGTTTCAACACACGCCGATGACAACGTGCCAGTGCTCCTCGGAACTGATGCTTTGAAGCAGCAATTTGGCGATCTAATCTGGGGATTTTACACAGTTGACAGTGCGAAGGGGTGCGAAGGAGCAGGAATTACCCAACTGCGCAAGGAGATCGCATTGGCCGCAGCCCAACTAGAGGGAATGGACACGGAGTTTCCTATCGAATGGACAAACGCGAGAGCGGCAGTGCTGGATACAAACAAGACGACGATGAAGTTCAATGAGTTTGCGAAGATCGTCACTGAGAATGGTGTGATGAAAGAGCATGCTTCCGTCTTCGCTGATGTTATGACCGTGCAAGGTAAGGCAGTCTACTTTGCGGCTGCCGCCGGCGAGAAGGCGACGGGAATGGCTGGCGACAATTTGGTTGTGTTGGACCCTGAGTGGCTAGCTAAAGCGATCGCGTTTGTCATCGAGGATAAGCCGACGATCGAAGCCACAGGGTTTCTCGATCATCAGCGGCTCAAAGCGATCTGGAGTGAAGACAAGGCACGTACATGCCCTGGTTACGATCCAGAGCTCCATGGGTATCTGCTGTGGTTGATGTGGAAGTTTGATATCGCGTATCCACTGGATGATAAGTCGAGCTTGGTCACTGAGCTTATCACGCGAAATCGTCCGGACGATTTGCGGTGGAACCCAGGAATCAAACCGAATAACGGCGAACGGCAGGCGGTACTGCTTTGCCGCATCCCGCGCGATCCGCCCGAAGGATTAATCCCCGTGCTGTCGGCCGCGGTTCATCCATTGCGACGGAAGCGCGATCCCGGTGGAGATCGATTGGATCGCAATTGGAAGAACGGATTTTTCTTGGATTCGGCGCTACGTGGCTCTGCATTTGTCGAATTACCGGATCGAGACATTCAGATTTTTGTTCGCGATGCTTATCCAGCGAATCTAATCGCTGGTGTGGTGGCCACCCTTAAGGAAATCGTGAAAGCGAGATGGCCGAAATTGAATGAGGAGATCGAGTATCTCGTCCCCTGCATCACGCCCGGATGTAGGGGGACACACGCAAAAGCATGGTTAGAGGAGAATCGCGGGGGCAGGGTGCAATGTCCGGTGTGCCGCAAGCGAGACCTTTACGCAGATCTCATGCTATACGGGTTTGATGTGAATAGAGAAGAGCTGATGGAACTGCTGTCTGAGTTGAAGGAGGACCAACGGTCATTGCTTGCAAGCGCCTATGCGATCTTCCGTACGCTCGATCCAGAGAATGCCATACGCAGACGAGCGCCGAGCATGTTCACGATCATCCCAAGCAAAGGCGTGTTGTTTAAAGACAAGGTAAATGTGACTTGCTGGTGCGAACATCCCGACGGCCCACACCCGGGTGCCATTATTGGCAGCGGTAATCCACCTGATTACGAACTGAGAATGCCGAAAGAATGGCTGAATAAGGTGGGCCCGTACATTAGTTGGGCAGCAATGCTAATGAAAGCGTTCGCGCCGCTGGCCGGTGATGTCGTTGCCGAATTCCTGAATGGCGCGGGGATGAAAGAGGCGATCTCCGTAATGAACGATGCGGCGAAAGCACTCCCATCAGGAAAGTTGGAGACGGGTGACAGGATTGAAGAATCGGGTGGTATTCAATCCAGGCCCGAGATTGTTGCATTGAATCATCTGCACGAGTTTTTGCTGGCAAACATCAAGGAAAAAGATCGCTGGGGTGATCTTCGTCCGATACAGACTAAAAGTGGTGATATCCTGTGGTTGTGTGAGAAACACGCGGCAATCCAGCAGCCTCCTGTTCAACATATATAGTATTGAAGTCCCTCCCGTAGCCTCCCCGCCTTCCGCCGCTACAATCATCGCACTATGACAACCACAACTTCGGAATCCGCATTGAATCGCATCAGCTCGCGCATCACCCAGCGAAAGACTCAGGGCGGCAGCCAGGCGATGCTGTTTGCCACGGGATTGAAAGATGAGGACATGAGCAAGGCGCAGGTGGGCATCTGCGCGAATTGGTTTGAGGGCAATCCCTGCAATATGCACCTCAACGACCTGGCCGCGGAGGTGCGGACGGGCGTCATCGAAGCGAGGCTGGTCAGCATGCGGTTTAATACCATCGGCGTCTCGGACGGCATCTCGATGGGGACCGATGGGATGAGCTTTTCGCTTCAGTCGCGCGATTTGATCGCCGACTCGATTGAGACGGTCATGAGCGCGCAGTGGTATGACGCGCTGGTGGGCATTCCGGGTTGCGACAAGAATATGCCCGGGCATCTGATTGCGATGGCGCGGCTGAATCGGCCCGCGATTATGATTTATGGCGGGACGATCAAGCCGGGGTTCACGCATTTCAATGGTGAGACACAAGTTCGCGATGTCGTCAGTGCGTATCAGTGTTATGGCGAGTGGCTGATCGGGCGCATGACCGAAGAGCAGCGGCTGGATGTGGTGCGCCATGCCTGCCCCGGCGCGGGAGCGTGCGGCGGGATGTACACCGCGAACACCATGGCCAGCGCGATCGAGGCGATGGGAATGAGCTTGCCGTATTCATCATCCACGCCCGCGGAGGATCCGTTGAAGCGATCCGAGTGCGTGCAGGCCGGTCATGCGATCCGCACGCTGCTGGAGAAGAACATTCGTCCGCGCGACATCATGACGCGCAAGGCGTTTCAGAATGCGATGGTCGTCGGCATGGCGCTGGGCGGATCAACGAATCTCGTGCTGCATCTGCTGGCCATGGCCCGGGCCGCGGGCATCAAGCTGACGATCGATGATTTCCTCAAGACGTCGAAAAAAGTTCCGCTGCTGGGTGATCTCAAGCCGTCGGGCAAGCATGTGATGGAAGACGTGCACAAAGTCGGTGGTGTGCCTGCGGTCATGAAATATCTCTTGGAAAAGGGAATGATCGACGGTTCCTGCAAAACCGTCACCGGCAAGACGATCGCGGAGAATCTGGCGAACGTCGCGCCGCTGGCCGAAGGGCAAACCGTGATCGCGCCGTTAGAGAATCCACTGAAAAAGACCGGCCACATCTCGATCCTTCGCGGAAATCTCGCACCGGATGGCGCGGTTGGCAAAATCACCGGCAAACAAGGGCTGCACTTCCAAGGCCCGGCGCGTGTGTACGATTGCGAAGAAGACATGCTCAAGGGCCTGGAGAAAAAGCAGATCAAGAAAGGCGACGTGATCGTCATCCGCTACGAAGGCCCCAAAGGCGGCCCAGGAATGCCGGAGATGCTCACGCCGACATCCGCCCTGGCCGGCGCGGGTTTCATCGACAGCGTTGCGTTGATCACCGACGGCCGCTTCAGCGGAGGCAGTCACGGTTTCATCATCGGCCACGTCTGCCCCGAAGCGCAGGACGGCGGGCCGATTGCGCTGGTGAAAAACGGCGACATCATCACAATCGATGACACGAAACATAGCATCACCGTAAACGTCTCGGCTGCCGAGATGAAGAAGCGGCAGAAGAAATGGAAGATGCCGAAGTTCAAGGCGTCGAAAGGCACGCTGGCGAAGTACATCCGGCTGGTGAAATCGGCGTCGGAAGGGTGTGTGACGGATGAGCCAATATGAGCAACTCGCCTGCGCCAATGTTGGAGTATGAATCGTCGGGATCAGAGCCGACTACCCTTGAGATTGTTGATACGCTGGACGGCGGCGTGACGATCACTGTACCGACGCGTCGTACAGTCTGGCGGTTCATTAGCTCGATGATGAGCGCGGATTTGCTCGCCGTCATTTTCTCGCCATTTGCCTGGGTTGTTTTCCGATTACTGGCCACCAGAAAACCTCGGGCTGTGCTGCGAATGACATCAACGGAATTTGCGGTTCTTCAAACAAGTGATAAAGGACTTGGCATCGTAGAAACGAAACAGTTCTGGCCGCTTACTGAGATCGGGGAACTAAGGCCGAATCGCTTTGAATATGGTTTGTACGTGACGATTCGCGGTAAAGATAGTTTCAATTTGCTTCCAGACATACCGCCGGCCGAAATTGCCTGTATTGGAAAGAAACTCCAAGATGTCCGTAAACGGATCGCTTTGTCTTCGACTTAAATTGGCAAGTCATCATTCGATATATTTAAAAACCATTTCCACGTGATAAATGAGGAACCCAATTTTGGGGGTCCCATTGGCACATAAATGCTGTGTTCGCATAAGTTTATGTCCGATTGTTTTTCGTCTGATAAAATTCCGGATATTTTGGTCAGTGTGTCCCATTTCACACATTCGCGAGATCTCTCGATTGTAAATTGATTGAGTTCCCAGCCCTCACAACCGAAAAAAAGAGGGCAGGGAGTCGTTTTCGTCTGGGTTGGCGGGTTTGCCAGACTCGCGGCCGTGCTTACAATTTCGCCGACCCGCACGTGGGTGCGCGACGTTCTACATGTAAGCACAAAACTTCCTGCAAATTGAATTTGGCTTAGCTCGAAGAAGGATTTTCTATGGACGTGACAGTTATTGGATGCGGCTATGTCGGTCTGGTGACGGGGACCTGCCTTGCGGCCATCGGGCACACTGTGCGCGGGGTCGAGAAGGACAAGAAGAAGCTCAAGACGCTTCAGGACGGCCACTGCCCGATCTTTGAACCTGGTCTCCAGGAACTGATGCAGGAAAACTACGCATCAGGCCAGTTGCAATTCACCGACGACGTGAAGAGCGCGGTCAAGGATGCCGAAGTTGTCTTCCTTTGCGTTGGCACGCCGCCTAAGCCGGATGGCACTGTCGACATGAGCTATCTTGAAGGCGCGGGCAAGGAAGTCTGCGATGCGCTGGCTGCCAATAACAACGATTACATGGTGACGATCATCGTGAAATCGACCGTCCCCGCGGGCACCAATCGCAAGCTCTATAACTTCCTTAAGGAACAGACCAAGGCTTATGTGCAGGTCGTCAGCAACCCCGAATTCCTGAAAGAAGGAACCGCGGTGCAGGACTGCATGAATCCCGATCGCATCGTTATCGGCGGTGAAAGCCCCGAAGCGTTCCGCATGATGCGCCGGTTATACGATCCGCTCATCAAGCGCGAAGAGAACTTCCTGACCATGAACTGGGAAAGCGCCGAGCTGACCAAGTACGCGGCCAACAGCATGCTCGCGGCGCGCATTTCGTTCATGAACGAAATGACGATCCTGTGCGATTTCTACGGCGCAGACGTCGAAGATATTCGTAAGGGCATCGGCAGCGATCAGCGCATCGGGCCGGCGTTCCTCAAGGCCGGCTGCGGATACGGCGGAAGCTGCTTCCCCAAAGACGTGGCTGCGATGGAACACATCTCCAGGACCGCGAATTATAAGAATCTGTTTGTCGATGCGATTCAGACGGTCAACAAGAACCAGAAGAAGCGTTTCGTGGACAAGATCAGCGAGAAGCTCGGCCGTCCGCTTGAAGGCTCGAAGATCGCGGTCTGGGGTCTGGCATTCAAGGCCGACACCGACGACATCCGCGAAGCCCCGGCGATCGACGTGATCCGCTATCTGCTGGATCGAGGCGCGCACGTCGTGGCGACCGATCCGAAGGGGATGGAGCACATGAAGCAGATCTTCAAGGACGAGGTGGAATGGTCGCCCGATCCTGTGCATTGCGCCGCGGGCACGGATGCGGTTGCACTGCTGACCGACTGGCCGACCTACACGACACTGCCGTTCCGCAAGATCGCTGCGACCATGAACAGCCCGATCATCTTCGACGGCCGTAACTGCCTACATCGCGACGTGATGCGCGAGGCCGGCTTCCAGTATTATCCGATGGGCCGCCCGCCAGTGGAGAATACACTGCGGCTTAAGACGCGGGTGTAAGCATTACGACAATTACAAAATCGGCGAGCCTGACAGTAATGTCAGGCTCGCTGTGTTTCATAGGTTGGACAACTTGATGAGATTCACCGGATCAACGTCGCGTTCCGCTCCGGCCCGACGCTGACCATCTTGATCGGCGCTTCGATCAGTTGCTCTACGCGCTTCACGTATTGCTGTGCTTCATGGGGAAGCTCTTCGAAGTGACGGCAGGCGGAGATATTGCCGCGCCAGCCAGGAAGCGTTTCGTAGATCGGCTCAACTTCAGCCAGCGTGTCCATATCTGCACGGAAGTAGGGGAGTTTCGTGCCGTAATGTTTATAGCCGGTACAGATCTTCACATGATCGAGACCGGATAGCACGTCGATTAGCGTCAGCGCAACGGCAGTGATGCCGCAGAGGTCTACGCTGTATTTGAGCGCCATCGCATCAAGCCATCCACAGCGACGCGGACGACGGGTGGTCGTGCCGTATTCGTTCCCGCGCTCCCTGATGTAATTGCCGATGTCGTTGTCCTGCTCTGTCGGAAATGGCCCGCCGCCGACGCGCGTGCTGTAGGCCTTCATGATGCCCAGAAAGTTCTGGACGATCTGCGGCGGCGTGCCGGAGCCGGTAAATAAGCCGAGCGACGAGCAATTTGAACTGGTGACATACGGATACGTCCCGTGATCGACATCCAGCAGGGCTGCATGTGCGCCTTCCCAGACGATCCGCTTGCCGGCCTTGTGCGCTTCGAGGATTAGATAACCGACATCATCCACGAAGGGCAGCATTCGCCGGCCGAAATCTCGATAGCTTTCGAAGATCTCTCGCCAATCCATTGGCGGGGCGTCGTAGAGCACCTTGAAGACTTTGTTGCGCTCGGAGACGACCAGTTCGACCTTTTCCTTCAGCTTGGCCTCGTTATGTGTCAGATCGGCGACGCGCAGCGCGGTCGTACGGTGCATCTTGTCGGCATAGGTCGGCCCGATGCCGCGCTTGGTGGTGCCGATGTTGCCGGCGCCGCTGGCTGTTTCGCGCGCCGCATCTTCCTGCATGTGCCAAGGCATGACCAGGTGCGTCTTGTAGCTGATGCGCAGATTCTCCGGCGAGATCGGCACTCCGCGACCGATGAATTCGTCGATTTCCGCAAGGAGCACGCGCGGATCAAGCACGACGCCGTTGCCGATCAGGTTCATCACGCCAGGACGGAATACGCCCACGGGCAGAAGGTGAGTCGCATACTTTTCCTGGCCAATCCGCACGGTGTGTCCGGCATTGGCGCCGCCGCAATAGCGGACGACGACGTCGGCGTGCTCGGTCAGGAAATCGACGATCTTCCCCTTGCCCTCGTCGCCCCATTGCAGGCCGACGACACATGTATTGCCTTGAAGCAAATTACTCACAGAAGTCTCTCCAGGGATGAACCGGATCGGACAGTAAGAGCGTGGTCGCGGGGTGTCAAGCAGCGCTGGACAGCCCGGCGAATCGATCTGATTTTATGAGTGCAAAAATGCTCTGTTGAAATCCCAAGCAAGCGTCATCCTGAGCGGTACTCCGCGAAGGATTTGGCCTTGATTGGTAAGGAATCCAGATGCTTCGGAGTACCTTAGCATGACAGATTGGAAAGGATTTCAACAGAGCAAGGTGCAAAATAAAACTTGCCCCCGTTGGAACAAAAGGGGCAAGTCGTTGATTTCTGAGGTAAGCAAACTCAATTATCGCTTGGAGAACTGGAAGCGCCGGCGAGCGCCGCGCTGCCCATACTTCTTGCGTTCCTTCATACGGCTGTCGCGAGTGAGGAAACCTGCGTTACGGAGGGCGCCTTCGAGGTTGTTGTCGTATTTGGCCAGTGCACGTCCGATGCCCATCACGATTGCGCCGGCCTGGCCGGTTGGGCCGCCGCCATCGGCGTTGACCCACACATCCATCTTGCCGCCGGTGTTGGTGACTTCCAGCGGGCCGAAGATCGCCTTGCGATCGCGTTCGGCGGTCAGGTAGTCGTTGAGCGTCTTGCCATTGATTTCAATCTTGCCGCTTCCCGGCGCGATGCGTACGCGTGCGACAGCGGTCTTGCGGCGGCCGACGCCCCAGATATAGCTGGGCTTGGCTTTGGGGGTTGCGGGAGTCTCGATGGTGGCAGTGGTTTGGTCAGACATGGTTTCTCATTTTGGATTTCAGATTTTTGATTACGAATTTGGATTCAATCCAAAAATCCGCAATCCAAAATCCAAAATCAAATCCTCATACGAGTTTCAGTTCCTTCGGCCGCTGGGCGCTGTGCGGATGCTCAGTGCCTTTGTAGATCTTCAGTTTAGTCAGCATGTGACGGCCTAGCTTGTTCTTCGGCAGCATGCGCTTGACTGCGAGCTGGATGACGCGCTCGGGATGAAGCTGGTTCATCCTCTTGTACGAATACAGATGCCGTCCGCCGGGATAGCGCGAATAGGTATCGTATTCGATCACATCCGCCTTCTTGCCGGTGACCTTGATCTTGTCCGCGTTCAACACGATGACAAAATCGCCCGTGTCCACATGCGGGGCATAAGTGGGCTTGTTCTTGCCCTGCAAGATCATCGAGATCTTCGCGGCCATACGACCAAGCACCTTGTCGGATGCATCGACAACATGCCAATCGGCCTGAATTTCACCCGGCTTGGGGGTGTACGTGCTCATGAGTAAGTCCTTGCTGACACTGTCTTTCGGGAAAACCAACCAACGCGATCAGCGCAGAGCGATCCGCCGCGAAGGACGCGAAAGTGTATCGGGGACGCCAAACCTGTCAAGGGATGCCGCATATTCAACTTGCCGCAGCCTTTTATACTGCACCCCAAGCCCACATCGAGGGTTATAATCTATCGGATCGTTCAAAAGGAGCGGCAATGCGTATCTTTTCAGGTTTGGCATTGATTCTGGCCCTGTTGTTCTGCCCGGTGCTGTTGGCCGAGCCGGCAACGCCGCCAACGACCCAGCCGATCATCCATCAGCCAGCTCAGGCAGCCGATTTTCTCCGTTTCGTCGATCGCGGCGATGCTGGCGGACGGCTGGAGACCGCGGACGTTGCTTATCGCAATGCCGACGGCGTCACCGTTCATCTTGTCGCTGCCGTTCATATCGGTGAGGGCGAGTATTTCGAAGGCCTCAACCAGAACTTCAAACTGCGCGACGCAGTCCTCTACGAGATGGTCAAGGGCAAGGATCAGCCTCTGCCTCAACCCGGCGTGGATAATCCTGCACATAGCACCATCGGCCAGTTCCAGCACTTGATGAAGGATTCGCTTAACCTCGAATTCCAACTTGACCGCATCGACTACACGCAGCCCAACTTCATCCACGCCGATATGGATGCCGAGACATTCACCAGGATGCAGGACGAACGCGGCGAGTCGATGATGATGCTTATGCTCAAGCAGATGTTCCAGCAGATGAGCAAACCCACGCCCGAGGCCAGCGATAAGGATCAGGATTCCGAACAGCAGTTGGAAGACCTCGTTCGCATCTTCACACGACCCGATTCCGAGCGGCGGATGAAGACGATGCTGGCCAGACAGATGGTCGAGATGGAAGGCGAAGGCGGGCCATTCGATGCGATGAATGGCACTGTCATCCTCACCGAGCGTAACAAGGCCGCGATCAAAACGCTGGAGAAGACTCTCAAGGACGGCAAGAAAGACATCGCGATTTTCTACGGCGCGGCCCATATGCCGGATCTATCCAAGCGACTTGCCGATATGGGCTTCAAACCCGTGGCAAGCGAGTGGCGAATGGCATGGGACCTGACGATTCGCAACGATCAGCCGTCGGCAGTTGAAAACGTCCTGATCGATCTCATTCGGGGGCTGAAGGAACTGGATCAGTGAAATGCGATAGGATTGTTTTTGAAAACACGCCGCGATGTAAACGGATGGGACGCTCATCTGGCCGACATGATGGAACAAGTCAGTTTAATTATCGGTCATGGTGAAAGCTCGAGCTTGCGCAGGTGCACACCTCAAATCATCGTGCTACATTGCGCTCATGCTCCAATTGACCGCCCAAGAAGCCCGCGTGCTTGGTGTGCTGATCGAGAAAGGCTTTACCACGCCCAATCAGTATCCACTGTCGATCAATGCGATCTCAGCGGGGGCCAGTCAATTGAGCAATCGTGACCCTGTGATGCAGATGAGCGAGGACGAGGCGTTTGATGCGGCAGAGGGGTTGCGGAATAAGCAGCTTGCCGTGCGAGTCGATCAGGTGGGCTCGCGGGTGCATAAATACAAGCATATCGGTGTTGAGACGCTACATTGCCGGCAGGCGGAGATCGCTATACTGGCCGAGTTGCTATTGCGCGGGCCGCAGACGGTCGGCGAACTTCGCGGACGGGCGTCGCGCATGCAGCCGTTTGAGAATATCGACCGCGTGACCGAGATGTTGCGAGCGCTCATGGAGCGGGAAGAGCCGCTGGCCAGGGAACTGCCGCCCGAACCCGGCTCGCGGGCGGTGCGGTTTGGGCAATTACTGTGCCCGGATGCGCATCCGCTGCAAGCCAGGTCTCACCCTGCGGCAGAGCGCGCGGATCATGTGGAGGTGCCACAGAGCGCAGGTCTCCAAGACCGTGTCGCCACGCTCGAATCCGAAATCGCTACTTTGCGCCAGGCCATTCAGTCGATAGCCACGCAGTTAGGAATTGCTGATCCAACAAACAGCCAAAAGGAAGGGTAGGAAACATATGCGAACCCAAAATTCGAACCACGAAGTCACGAAGTCACCAAGAGCAACCCTCCGACGAACGCCGCTTCGTGTCTTCGTGACTTCGTGGTTAAGTCTGTTTTTGCTCTGCCTCACACACTCGGTGCGGGCGGGAGATGCGCCGATGCATGGGCCTATCAAATCGCTCAAACGTCTCGAAGACACCATCAAGCGCTTTGGCGGCAATGGCGACAACTGGCACATGAGCTGGGCGAACGATGACAGGGTTTATTTGAGCATGTGTGATGGCGAGGGCCTGCCCGGAAGTCCGCAAGGCAAGAACGCGGCCGGTGAGACGGCCGAATACAACAGCCGTATGTACGCGATCAGTGGCGAGATGCCGGACATCAAGTTCGACTTTCTGCCCGACTATCCGCTGTTAATGAACGACACGGGCCGCAATATCAGCCGTTATTACAACTTCGGCACCTTGGCGCGCGACGGAAAATTGTATCAGTTTCTCAGTACGCCCAACCACCCATTCACCGAAAAAAATCAGGGGCAGACGAAATTCGTCGGGGCCAAGCTGATCTATTCGCCCGACAACGGCAAGACGTGGTGCAACCAGGATGGCTCCAGCCCCGTGGTGTGGGAAAAGTGGGAAGATCGCAGCAAGGCGAACATGGCTTTTTTTGAAGAGCCGGACGATTCGTTTGCGCTGACCACCGTGCTTCAAATGGGGAAGAATTATTCAGAGAACAAAGATGGGTTTGTCTATCTCTATGCGCCCAGTGGTTCGGTTGAAGGGAAGATGAATCAACTGGCGCTGTGCCGTATTCCGAAAGATAAGATTCTTAATCGCTCCGCGTACGAGTTTTTTACGGGCATGGACGAACAGGGCGGGGCAAAGTGGTCGAAGAAGATTGAAGATCGCGGGGCGGTCTATACGTTCCCTGAGGGGTGGGTCAACAAAAGCTTTCATCCCTACGCCTGGCATCCGAGCGTCGTTTATTTCGCCCCGTCAGGTCAGTACTTGATGGCAAATTGGGGAATGGGCATTAACGACCGCGGGACTTGGTTCAAAAAGCCGAGCTACCTGGGATTCTGGACGGCACCGCAGCCATGGGGTCCGTGGAAGCAGGTTTATGAGGATAAAGCGTGGACTCCCGGCGGCGACCAGGCGGCTCGCTGCTATCAACCCCAGATCGTGCCCAAGTGGATCTCCGCGGACGGTAAATCGTTCTGGATGGTTTGGACCGACTATCAGAAAGTCGACGGTGAGCTTAAATACTATCAGTTCAACGGGCAGAAGGTCGCGGTGGAGTACGAGTAAATACGTGAATACGTGAATACGTGAAGCAGGCGAGACGACGGTCAGGAAATCACGTATTTACGTATTCACGTATTCACGCAACCCCACGTTCCCATTCCGCCCCAAAGACGCTATTCTCCCTCGCCTTATGGCACTTGAAGTAGGCATTGTCGGTCTTCCAAACGTCGGTAAAAGTACGATTTTTAACGCCCTGACGGCCGCGGGCGCGCTGGCAGCGAATTATCCTTTTGCGACGATCGAGCCCAACGTCGGCGTGGTCGATGTGCCGGATGAACGGCTTGATGTCATCAATCAGTTCATCAAGACCGAAAAGATCATCCATGCCCAGGTGCGCGTCGTCGATATCGCGGGCATTGTGCGCGGGGCGAGCACGGGTGAAGGGCTGGGGAACAAGTTTCTCTCGCATATTCGGGAAGTCGATGCGATCTTGCAGGTCGTGCGATGTTTTGAAGGCGGCGATATCACGCACGTCGAAGGATCGGTCGATCCGATCCGGGATATTGAGACGATCGATACGGAACTGGCGCTGGCTGATCTGGAAACCGTCAGCAGTTCACTCGATAAATCCGAGCGCATGGCTCGCAGCGGCGACAAGGACGCCATCGTCCGGGCTGCGATTCTCAAACGCTGTAAAGATCATCTGAACGAAGGCAAGCCGGTTCGCGAACTGGAGTTTTCTGCCGAAGAGCAGAAGCACCTCAAGAGCCTTGGCCTGATCACCGCAAAGAAGGTGCTGTATGTCGCGAATGTGAACGAAGAGGACTTGCAGGGGCAAGGGCCACTTGTGCAGAAAGTGCGTGAGCGCGCGGCCAAGGAAGGCGGCGCGGTCGTGCCAGTCTGCGGCAAGCTTGAATCCGAACTGGCCGAACTGGGCCCAGAAGATCGAAAAGAAATGCTTGGAAGCATGGGCCTGAAAGAACCTGCGCTGGCGAGCCTGGCACGCGCTGCGTATAAGCTCCTTGGCCTGTATAGCTACTTTACCGCAGGCCCGAAAGAAATCCGCGCCTGGACGATTCCCGTCGGCGCCACCGCTCCACAGGCCGCGGGCGTGATTCACACTGATTTTGAGCGTGGTTTTATCCGCGCGGAGATTTACACTCTGGACGACCTCAAGCAGTTCAAAACCGAACCCGCCATCAAAGCTGCAGGCAAGATGCGGGCGGAAGGGAAGGCTTACGTGATGAAGGACGGCGATATCACGCACTTCCTGTTCAACGTTTGATGCCAGATTTCTGGCAAGGACAACTTATGCAGGCCGATCGATCCCTGGAGGCTTTGGAAGCTCGCCGGTTGCTTGCCTCGATCGGCGTGGATCGGTCGTTCGGCGATAACGGTCTGGGACAAGCAGGGGTGGATTCGACGTCGCTTGCTTCAAGCTTGCTGATTGCAGAGGTCGCGGGTTCTAAGATTCTGACCGTCGGCGCCGCAGTTGATGCGGATGAGAACGGCAACAACCCGGTTTACTCCGTCGCTTTCGGCCGGCTTCATCCCAACGGCACGGTGGACACGAATTACGGCACGAATGGCTCGGTCAAACGGCTTTCGGCGCAATTTATCTCCGCGGCCACGATGCAGGAGGATGGGAAGATCGTCGTCACCGGGTTGAAGGATGGAAACCAGTTCGTCGCGCGATTCACGCAGGACGGCGCGCTCGACACGAGCTTTTCTGGTGATGGTTTTGCTGATGTCGCCCTTGCCTCTGCCGGCGATCAGTTTAACCCTGGTGGCATTGCCATCGGTGATGATGGGAAGATTGTCATTAGCGGCACGTTGCGCACGGGCGACAACAGCACATTTACCCTGGCGCGATTTACTGCAACAGGGGGGCTCGACACGGCATTCAGCACTGATGGCACGCTTCGCGGTCAGCGATCGACATTTATCGACGTTGCCCTGGTTGCGGTTGAAGATGGTGGCCGGGTATTGGTTACTGGCCGAGAAGATGATCTTGCCTTCGTCGCGGGTTACACGTCCGCGGGCGAGATTGATTCGGCGTTTGGTATGGCGGGGTTCGTTGATTTTCCCCAATCCCGGCCCGGCGGCGATACGCCCGGCGCGATCTCTGTGCAATCCGATGGCCGGATTGTCGTTGGCACCGATTCCTTTGTCGCCCGCCTTACATCCACGGGCCAACTGGACAAGACGTTTTCGGGAAACGGCCTGGCGGGCTTGACCCATCTCAGCTCGATGACCAACGGCATTGCCATCGACGGCGCCGGCGATATCACCCTCTTTACCGAAGGCCTGCTGGAGCAATTTAATTCGGCCGGCCAGCGCAACCGATCATTTGGCAACAACGGTTCGGTTGGGGTTGATTCGTCGAGAGGCCCATTGGCACAGACAGCAGGCGGCGGCTTTCTGATCGGGGGTCTGGGCATCGCAGGTAGCCAGTTTGCCTTGGCCGTCGAGCGCATCGGCATGTTGCCGGATGCGGCGCTGGGGCCGTTTGGGTTGCTCGTCATCAGTGGCGATGATGCCGACGACACGATTTTACTCGATGCCAGCGGCAATGAGGTCCAACTGACGCGTAACGGCATGCTCACAACCTATCCGATCGACGATGTTAAGAGCATCAGGATCGACACAGGCGCGGGAAACAATTCGATCAACCTTTCTCTGGCAATGCCTGTGGCCATCGACTGCGGTGCGGGAAATGACACGATCGTCTCCGGCAGCGGCGACGACTCCATCAACGCAGGCGACGGTGACAATTCCATCACAAGCAATGCCGGAAAAGATCTGATTGCATCTGGCGATGGTAACAGCGCTATCAACGCAGGCGACGGTGACGATACCATCTCAACAAACTCGGGCAATCAGACGGTCGATGGCGGCGCGGGCAATGATCTCATTACTTGTGGCCCAGGAAATAACAGCGTTACCGGTGGCAGCGGAGCAGACATTATCCAACTGCGGGAGGGCAATCAGTTTGTTTCGGGTGGAGACGGTAACGACATTATCTATACCTACGACGGTGCTGACACGGTCGATGGCGGCCCCGGTGATGATGACCTGCGTGCGGGCAATGGCGATAACCTCGTCACCGGCGGCGACGGCAAGGACGGCATCCGCGCTGGGACCGGCAACGATTCGCTCTACGGCAACGGGGGTTACGACACGATCCATTCCGGCGAAGGCAGCGATCTGGTCAATGGCGGCGGAGGCAAAGACAGGCTGTTCGGGCAGCAGGGATCGGATCGTCTTTACGGTGGAGCAAACAGCGATCAGATTGATGGTGGCCCTGGAAACGATCGGATGTTCGGCGGCGCGGGCAATGACAAGCTCTTCGGTGGCCCCGGCAGCGACCAGCTCACCGGTAATGCCGGACAGGATTTCCTCTACGGTATTCGAGGCAACGATACGCTGTTCGGCGCGGATGGAGAAGCCGACACACTCAATGGTGGTGGAGACGATGACCAGGCCGAAGCCAATGATGCGCCGAACGCAGACGTGCTAGTCTCAATCGAGCATCGGCTGGTATGAGTGAACGCATTTATTCAACAGTTCACCACGAAACCACGAAAGCATGGAGCGGTTTTTGATTGGAGTTGACGCTTCGTGTCTTCGTGACTTCGTGGTTCAAATAATTCACAGGGGATTGTCATGAAGCATATTTTTCGCTGTGAAAAACTTGAGGCGCGCTCTCTTCTTTCCGGTACGACAATTGATCGTTCGTTCGGAGATGCGGGTCGAGGGACAGTCGTGCCTGATTCCGGGATGCTGCTCAATGCTTACCTCATCACCGAGACCGCGGATGGGAAGATCCTCGAGGTTGGCAGTGCCGAGGGCGGCTTCCTGGACAATTGGGTGGCATTCGCGCGATTGAATGCCGATGGCACGCCGGACACATCCTTCGGAAATCGCGGAGCGCTGTTTGCGCTTGCGATGTCGCGAGTAGTCGACGCTAAGCTGCTCGCCAGCGGCAAGATTCTTGTCGCTGGACAACAGGATCAGCAATTGATTCTGGCTCGATTCAGTTCTGATGGCAGTCTCGATTCGACTTTCGGCAAGGCCGGTGTGGCCCGGCTTTCTGTCGCCGATCCTTCCACACCGTATATGGTTTCCGGCGTCGCGGCCGCTTCCGATGGAACGATCGCGGTGGTTGGGACGATTGAGATTGATGATAATGCCGACAGAGAGTTTGTTCTCGCGCGCGTAATGGCCGACGGCGGGATCGATTCGGCGTTCGGCGGAGATGGTACGATCACGAGTCATCTCTCGCATCACGTTACGAGTCTGCAGGTGGCGATGCAGGACGATGGAAAGCCGATTGTGGTCGGCTCCGAAGGATTCACTCGATTTGCCGCGCGCTATACAACTGCGGGCCTGGCAGACAGCACGTTTGCCGGCAATGGCTTCTTCGCATTTGAACCACACGACAATGTCATCGAATCCGATAACACCGCGACCGCAGTAACCTTACAGCCCGATGGAAAGATTCTTGTTGGCGGCTTTGAATACATCGCGCGCCTGACGACCAACGGCGCGCTGGATGAAAGTTTTGGAAACCAGGGTGAAGCCGACGTCTTTTCGCTCGATAAGCAGGTTTCAGTTGGAGACGAGGTTGCGACGGGATCGGATGTGTCGCAGATATTCGTTGACAGCCAGGGCCGCATCGTTGCGGTCGATGGGCTCGTGGTATTGCGGCTAAAAGCCAGCGGCCAGCCGGATGGGAGTTTCGGCCAGGATGGCTCTGTTTCGTTGGCGAATGTCATCCGTTGCGCGTCACTTGGTGGAGATGATGTCGTGATCTCCGACTTGAATTTTACGGTCTCTCGCATCACGACACCGCCTAAGGTCGCTTTGGGGCCGTATGGGAGACTCGTCGTGACGGGCGAAGTCGGCGACGATGCGATCACCGTGAATTCCTCTGCGGGGCGGGTACTGGTGCATCGGAATGGCTCGGTCACGAATTATGACGCCGCCAGCGTGAAGCAGATCGATATCGACGCCGGGGATGGGAATAACACCATCACCAGTTCACTGGCGTTGCCGACTTCGATCGGCTCCGGGACAGGTGCCGACACAATCCTGACCGCGAGCGGCGCGGACAATATTTCTTCGGGCGAGGGTTCTGATTCAGTCGTTTCCGGCGATGGCCAGGACACGATCAACGCAGATGAAGGCAATAATTTTGTCGATGCCGGCGGTGATCGTGACATCATCGTGACGGGATCTGGCAATGACACGATTGATGCCGGCGCGGGCATCAATGAAATTCGCTCTGACGGCAATGAGGGGAATGGAAATGGCGACGACAGCATTTTGGGTGGGGATGGATTTGATGAAGTTCTGGCTGGCGGCGGCAATAACTTTATCGATGTCGGCGACGGCGGCTCATTTGTGATCTGCGGCAGCGGAAACGACACGCTGATTGGTGGCGTTGGCGACGATCAACTCCTGGCCAGCGACGGCGACAACCTCGTGACCGCGGGTGATGGAAATGATCTGATACGAACGGGAATTGGCAACGACACGATCTATGGCAACGGCGGAAAAGACAGTATCCGCGCCGGCGAAGGAGACGACCTGATCAGTGGCGGAGGCGGTAAAGACACGATCCTTGCCCAGCAGGGCCGTGATCGAATCTATGCAGGCAATGGCGACGACCGCGTTGATGCTGGCCCCGGAAATGACCGTGTATTTGGCGGAACCGGCAATGACCGACTGGTCGGCGGGCCCGGTAACGATCGGCTGACCGGCGATTCCGGCCGAGATTTCCTCTACGGCGTTCGCGGAGACGATGCGCTGTTTGGTGATGACGGAGAAAAGGATACGCTCAACGGCGGCGGTGACGACGATCAGGCGGCTCGGAATATAGCGCCTAATGCTGATGTCCTGATTTCGATCGAGCACATCCTGGTCTAGCAGAAAAAGCATCTCCATTAAGCCGTGAAGGCATAAGGTGGTTTCTGACAGGAATTGGAGTTTCCTGGTTCCGTTTTATCAGAACATTTCTGCTTCAGGTTGGCAATCCGGCCAAGCCGATCTAAGATTCTCACCGGCCGCACCCGTAGCTCAGTTGGATAGAGCAACGGATTTCTAATCCGTCGGTCGCAGGTTCGACTCCTGCCGGGTGCGCTTCATGCGAATTCAATTCTGCGGAGCCGATCGAACCGTTACCGGATCGTGTCATTTCATCCAGGCCCAGGGTGTGCGACTGCTGCTTGATTGCGGCATGTACCAGGGGCCGCGGGCCGAAGAGGATGAATTTAATCAATGGGTCCCGGTCGATGACGTGAAACAGATCGACGCGGTGATTCTGTCACACGGGCATCTGGATCATTGCGGCAAGCTGCCGGTGCTGATTAGCGCCGGATACACTGGCCCAATCTATTGCACGCCCGCGACGGCTGAAGTGGCGCGGATTGTGCTGGAGGACTCAGCCGAGATTCAGGAAGAGAACGCGGATTATCTCAACAACCGGGCGCGCGATCCATCGGCGCCCAAAGTAAAGCCGCTCTATACACGCAAGGATGTGCACGATGTCCTTAAGCAAATCCGCCGCGTGAAATACGGCGAGAAGACGATGATCCTATCGCGCGATGGCAAAGAAGGGCCGAATTTTACCTTCTTCGATGCCGGCCACATCCTCGGATCGGCCTATGTCTGGCTGGAAACGCTCGACAACGGCAAGCCACGCACCTTGCTTTTCACCGCGGACATCGGGCGATACAACACGCCGATCCTGCGCGACCCGCAAACGCTGCCTGGCGCGGCCAACTGGGTCATCACCGAAAGCACCTACGGCAACAAACAGCACGGTGACATCGCCGCAGTCGAGCCGCAATTGCTGGATGCGGTCAAAACCTGCATCGCCAATCGCAGCCGCCTGCTCATCCCATCCTTTGCCGTGGGCCGCACGCAGACCGTTCTCTGGTACATGGAGAAGTTCATCAACGAGAAGCTGATTCCGCGAATCGGCGTTTACGTGGATAGCCCGATGGGCGTCGAGGTCAGTCGCGTGACCTGCGAACATACTGACAACTACGACGAGCAATCCCGCGCGATGATTGCGGCCACGGGGTCGTTCTGTTCGTCGCTGGTGACGTTCGCTTCCAGTACGCAGCAGAGTAAGCAGATCAACAATGACAATGGCCCGTGCGTCATCATTGCCTCGAGTCCTACATGTGAATTTGGCCGCATCCTGCATCATCTGACGCACAGCGTAGAAAACCCGAAAGACATGATTGTCTTTGTAGGCTGGATTCCACCACGAACACTTGGCCGACGATTGCAGGATGGCGAGAAACGGGTGCGCATCCTCGATCGGTGGTATGACGTGCGTTGCCAGGTGCGCACGATCCATGGGCTGAGCGCTCATGCCGACGGCGATGAGCTATTGCGTTTCCTCGGCCCGACGCTCAAACCGCAGACGCAGGCGTTTGTCGTGCATGGCGAAGTCGATCAGGCTGAAGGTTTTGCGCGCCGGTTACTCGCCGCCGGCATAGGCGGGGCCACCGTGCCCGCGATTGATACATCATTTTTTACATCAGCCGATGGGCCGGTCCCGCCAAGTGGCACATCGCCGACAAAAACGGATAACGATTAAGGCCTCCATATCCAAAATTTGCATACTACGGCACTGGATATTCCGTAAATCCTGCTGCTCTTTCGCTGCAACACGTTAAGTATTATCATCCCAGTTTAGGGGTGCTGGCGGCGGAAAATAATTCTGATTGAATCTTATCCTTCGTCGCGGATGTTCCGGACGATTGATCAACTCTTTAGGGAAGGAAGTGGACTCATGTTCGAATATCTGGAAACGAGGCAATTGCTTTCATCGTCACTGTCCAATGGTTTATTAACGGTGACTGGCACGGGATCGGCGGACACCATCTCGTTGAGCGTCAATGGGTCGAAGATCAAGGTGACACAGACCGGCGCATCGGCCAAGAACTTCACTACGAACGATGTGAAGAAAATTTTGATCGACGCGCAGGGCGGGAATGACACCGTGACCGTCAGCGATTCGATCAACAAGCCGTGCACAATTTCCGGCGGCAACGGTAAGGACACGATCACCAGTGGCAGTGGTGATGACCTGATCGATGGCGGCGACGGCAATGACCAGATCAAAGGCGGCAAGGGTAATGACACACTGAAAGGCGGAAAGAACGCCGGGGCCGACGCGCTGTTTGGACAGGACGGCGATGACGATCTTGATGGCGGCAACGGCAACGATTTCTTCGACGGCGGTAAGGGAACCGACTCGGTCGATTATTCTTCGCGCACTGTCAACAACACCGCGATTATCAATTTCGATCCGAACGCATATGTTGCCAAGGGCCACGGCGGCGCCACAGGCACCGGTGAAAACGACACATACAATGAGTGTGAAAATCTGCTTGGTGGAGGCGGGATTGATAAGTTCACGTTTGATTGCAACCAGCAGGAATCGCTTTCCAGCACATTGGGATCCTAAGCTTAGAATTCCACGTGGACAAGTTGTCGCG